>Ga0207426_1000709_pt1 | contig 39246 bp, 31 predicted proteins | sample AraplaMF_Cvi_mMS_FD_184265 | JGI IMG/M metagenome (GOLD analysis project Ga0207426, IMG submission 184265) | Arabidopsis root microbial communities from the University of North Carolina, USA - plate scrape MF_Cvi_mMS (SPAdes) (version 2) | ecosystem: Host-associated > Plants > Roots > Endosphere... | reverse complement strand
TCGGCTGCACCATGACCGGCGGCACCTCCGGCGGCGGCTGGTTCGTCAACCGCGGCGGCAAGCTGACCCTGGTGTCCAACACCTCGATCAGCTCCAACGCCCACACCTGGCTGGCCGGCCCCCACCTGGGCCCGGAGGCCCAGCGGGTCTTCGCCGACATCAGCCAGAAGTTCGCGAACCAGTAGGGGACGACGGGGAGGCGGAGGCGGAGGCGGCGCCGGGCCCCTCCGCTCCCTCCCCGGCCGCTACCCCAGCGGCGGCAGCGCCCGGCACAGTGCCTCCAGGGCCGCAGGGAAGGCGCTGTCGCTGGGGGCCGCATAGCCGACGACCAGACCGTGGTGGGGCGTCATGGTGGCCGCGGGGTGGCGGTAGCCGGACAGGCCGTCGAGGGCCAGGCCCTGCCAGCGGGCGGCGCGCAGGGCCGCTTGTTCGTCCGACTCGCCCGCGCCGTCGGGGAGTTGGAGGACGGCGTGCAGACCGGCTGCGATGCCGGTGACGGTGAGGTGCGGGGCATGGCCGGCCACCGCGTCGATCAGCTGGTCGCGGCGCCGGCGGTAGCGCTGGCGCATCCGGCGGATGTGCCGGTCGTAGGCGCCGTGCGCGAGGAACTCGGCCAGGGTGAGCTGATCGGTGACGCCCGCCCAGGCCTCGCGCTCGCCCTTGGCCTCCAGTACGGCGTCGACGAGCCGGTCGGGAAGCACCATCCAGCCCAGCCGCACCGCGGGGGAGAGGCTCTTGCTGACCGAGCCGATATGGAGGACGCGCTCCGGATCCAGGCCCTGGAGGGCGCCCACGGGCTTGCGGTCGTAGCGGAATTCACCGTCGTAGTCGTCTTCGAGGACGTACCTTCCGCTCTCCCTCGCCCAGTTGATGACCGCGGCCCGGCGGTCCGGGTGCAGCGGCACGCCGAGCGGGAATTGGTGAGCCGGGGTGAGCAGCACCGCCTCCACGCCCTTGACCGCGGCCAACTCCGTGCTCACAGCGCCGTGTGCGTCGATGCCGAGGGGGTGGGTGCGAAGGCCGGCGGTGGCCAGGAGATGGCGGTGGAATGGCAGGCCGTAGGACTCGACGGCGAGCGGCCCGGGGAGCACGGCGGGCAGCAGCAGCCGCAGGGCGTGGGCGAAGCCGGAGCAGATCACGATGCGTTCGGGGTCGGTACGCACGCCACGGGTGCGTGCCAGGTAGTCGGCCAGGGCGCGGCGCAGTTCGGGGCGGCCGCGCGGGTCGCCGGGGCCGAACGCGTCGTGCGGGGCGGCGGTCAGCGCACGGCGCGCGGCGGTGAGCCAGGCGGTGCGCGGGAAGGACGCGGCGTCCGGCCGGCCCTGGAGGAGGTTGTGGGTGGGGCGGCTCACCGGGGCGCGGTGGGCCGGGGCCCGGGTGGGCGTCAGCGGCCGTGCGCGGTGGGCGACGCGGGTGCCGGAGCCCTGCCGGGCGCTCAGCCAGCCCTCGGCGACGAGTTCGGCGTAGGCGTCGGCGACGGTGTTACGGGCGATGCCGAGGTCGGCGGCGAGCGAGCGGTAGGGCGGCAGCCGCGTACCGGGGGTGAGCCGTCCGGACCGTACCGCGTCCCGCAGCGCCCGGATGAGGACGGCGCGGCGGCTGCCCGGCCCGGTCAGCTCCAGATGCAGATCGGCGCCCAGGCTCTCGGCGAGATTGACCCATGATTCCGGCATGGAAATGCACCCTACAGCCGGTCGCCTGCTCTTCTAGATTTAAGGCATGACGAACGAAGCGCAGCTCAACACCGCACAGATCACCGCTCGGATCGACGAGGCGAACATGACGGACGAGATCGCCGGCCGCAGCCCCCGGGTCAATTTCGCGAAGGCCGCACCGAAGGCCTTCAAGGCCCTGATCGGCTTCGACGCCGCGGCCCGTGAGGGGCTCGACCCGGCCCTGGTGGAACTGGTCCAGATCCGGTCCTCGCAGCTCAACAAGTGCGCGTACTGCCTGCACATGCACACCAACGACGCCCGCAAGGCCGGTGAGAGCGAGGAGCGCCTCCACATGGTCGCCGTCTGGGAGGAGGCCGCACACTTCTTCACCCCCAAGGAGCGGGCGGCCCTCGCCCTCACCGAGGCCGTGACCCTGGTGGCGCAGGGCGGCGTACCGGACGAGGTCTACCGGCGTGCCGCCGCCCACTTCGACGAGCCGGAACTGGCCCGCCTGCTGGCCCTGATCTTCACCATCAACACCTGGAACCGCCTCGCCCTCAGCACGGGGAAGGTGGCGGGGACGGACGAGCGGTAGGAGTGGTGGGGCCGGGCACGGCGTGGGCACGGGCCCGACCTCCCTCCAAAGGTCCTCAGGGCCTCAGCCCCCCGCCGTCATCCCCCCTCCCAGCTCGTCCCGCAGCCGCTCCGCCATCCCCGTCAGGGCCGCCATCGCCCGATGCTGGAGTCCGGGGCCGAAGGTGACCCGGGCCGCGCCCAGGGCGCCGAGTTCGCGGGGCGCGGGGCCGTCGGGGGTCACCACGGCATTGACCGGGAGGCCGATGGCGGTGGCCAGGTCGGCCAGCAGGGGCGGCGGGGCGAGGATCGGGTAGACGCAGTCGGCGCCCGCCTCGGCGTAGAGGCGGCCGCGGCGGACCGTCTCGTCCCGGTCCGGGACGCCGTGCAGGTAGGTGTCGATCCGGGCATTGATCACCAGGGCGTCGCCCGCCTCGGCGCGTACCTCGGCCAGCCAGTCGGCCTGCTGGTGCGCGTCCCGTAGTTCGCCGGTGGCGTGGTCGGTGTCCTCCAGGTTGCAGCCCACCGCCCCGGCGTCCGTGAGCCGGTCGACCAACTCCCGGGCGGACAGGCCGTATCCGGCTTCCACATCCGCCGACACCGGGATGCCGACGGCGCGGACGATACGGCGGACGGCGGCGAACATCTCGTCGGGCGGGGTTGCGCCGTCCTCGTAACCGAGGGAGGCCGCGACGCCCGCGCTGGGCGTGGCCAGCGCCGGGAACCCGGCGTCGGCGAAGACCCGGGCACTCGCCGCGTCCCACGGGCCCGGGAGGACCAGCGGGAGATCGGGGCCGTGGTGCAGGGCACGGAGTACGGCGGCCGTCATGACGCACCTCCGGCTGGGGTTCGTGGCGCTGTGGCCGGGGCCGGCAGCGGGCCATGGATACCGGGCGCCAGCCGGTAGAAGGGCAGCCGCGGGGTCTCGGTCGTGGTCATGCGTGCCCCGGGGCCATGCGGGTGGCGACGCCGAAGCGGTTCCAGGCGTTGATGGTGGTGATCAGGGCGATGAGCTGCGCGAGTTCGGTGTCGCCGAAGTGGCCCGCGGCGCGGTCGTAGACGGCGTCCGGGACGAAGCCGTCGGTGAGGAGGGTGATCGCCTCGGTGAGGGCGAGGGCGGCCTGTTCCTTCTCGGTGTAGTGGCCGGCGGCTTCTTCCCAGGCGTTGAGGAGGTAGACGCGCTGCTCGGTCTCGCCGGCCTTGCGGGCGTCCTTGATGTGCATATCGATGCAGAAGGCGCAGTGGTTGAGCTGCGACGCACGGATCTTGACCAGCTCGACCAGCGCCGGGTCGAGGCCCTGCTTCGCCGCCGCGTCCAGCGCGATCATGGCCTTGTAGACGTCCGGCGCGAGCTTCGCCCAGTGCAGCCGGGGGCCGTGGCGGTGCGCCGCGCCCGCCGCCGTGCCGGAGGCCGTGGCCGGTGTCGTCGTCTGTGCTGTCGGTGTGGTCGTCATGACTACGACGCTACGGCGGCAATGGCACAGCTGTATGGTCCACTTCCATGGGGAATTCCTGGGCCACTTTCGGTCGCGATCTGCACCTCGACCTCACCGGTCCCGGCGGACTGCGGGCCGCCCTGCTGCGCGCCCTGCGGGACGCCGTACGGTCCGGCCGGCTGGCCCCCGGCACCCGGCTGCCGTCCTCCCGCTCGCTCGCCGCCGACCTCGGCATCGCCCGTAACACCGTCGCCGACGCCTACGCCGAACTCGTTGCCGAGGGCTGGCTGAGCGCCCGGCAGGGCTCCGGCACCCGCGTTGCGGACCGGGTGCTGCCGCGCGCCACCCCCGCCGCACGGCGCACCCCGGGCCCGTCCGGCCACGCCGACCGGCCGCGCTTCGACCTCACCCCGGGCACCCCCGATGTCTCCGCCTTCCCCCGCACCGCCTGGCTCGCCGCCGCTCGTCGCGCCCTGACCGCCGCCCCCAGCGAGGCGTTCGGCTACGGCACCGCGCGCGGGCGCCCCGAACTCCGCACCGTCCTCGCCGACTACCTCGCCCGCGCCCGCGGGGTACGCGCCGATCCCGACCGCATCGTCATCTGCGCCGGCTTCATGCAGGGGCTGGGACTGCTCAGCCGGGCGCTGGGCACCGGGCGGCTGGCCGTCGAGTCGTACGGCCTGGACTTCCACCGCGCCGTCATCACCCGCGCCGGGCTGGGCACCGTCCCGCTCACCGTGGACGAACGCGGCGCCCGTACGGAGGAGCTGGCCGGGCTCGACGGCGTACGGGCGGCGCTGCTCACCCCCGCCCATCAGTTCCCCACCGGCGTACCGCTGCACCCCGATCGCCGCGCCGCCGCCGTCAACTGGGCGCGGTCCACCGGGGGTTTCATCCTGGAGGACGACTACGACGGCGAGTTCCGCTACGACCGCCAGCCGGTCGGCGCCCTCCAGGGACTCGACGCCGACCATGTCGTCTACCTGGGCACCGCCAGCAAGAGCCTCGCCCCCGCGCTGCGGCTGTCCTGGATGGTGCTGCCGGACCGCCTCGTCGACCCGGTGCTGGCGCTCAAGGGCACCGGCGAATGGCAGTCCGGCTCGCTGGACCAGCTCACCCTCGCCGAGTTCCTGTCCTCCGGCGCCTACGACCGCCATCTGCGCGGTATGCGGCTGCGCTACCGGCGGCGTCGCGATCAGCTGGTGGCCGCTCTGGCCGACCACGCACCCCATGTCCGTGTCTCGGGCATCGCCGCCGGTCTGCACGCCGTGCTGGAACTCCCGCCCGGCACCGAGCAGTCCATCGTCCAGGGCGCCCGCTGGCAGGGCCTCGCCCTGGAGGGCCTGAGCCGCTTCCGCGACCCCTCCGCCCCACCGGCCTCCCGCGACGCCCTGGTGGTGGCCTACGGCACCCCGCCCGACCACTCCTTCACCCACGCCCTGGACGCCCTGCTCCGCGCGCTGCCGCCGGAAGAACGGGGCGAGTAGGGGGGAGCAGGCGGGCCGGTGTGCGCCGCCACCGCGACGCGCCGGCGCCTGTTCGCGGACGCGATGCGCCGGTCCGGAGGCGGCGCGGGCTCCGGTCCGCGCCGCCGACCCGCTCCGCTACGCCTCACAACTCCCGTACGAAGCACACCCGGTCCAGCCCCGGCCCGTCGTAGTCGCCGTGCACCGGGACGCCGTCGTGGTCGATCCGGTCGCCCGGCTCCAGCCGGAAGCCCATACGGGTGTGGTACGCGATGGAGTTGCGGTTGTTGGGGCTGGTGATGCAGCGGACCTGGCGACGGCCGGCCGCGCGGGCCAGGGTGAAGAAACGGTCATAGAGGGTGCTGCCCATGCCCTCCCCCCGGCCCTCCGGGCACACGCCCGCGAAGTGGATATACGCGGCCCTGGGGTCCGTCTGGGACAGGAAGCCGATCAGAAAGGCGTGCAGGGTCCGGTCCGGCCGCTCGACCAGGAAGCTGGTGTCGGCGAAGTGCTGAAGCCAGAGGCGCGGTACGAGCGACTGGCGTTGCCGTGCGCCCGCCTCGCCGCCCAGGCCGTCCCACCAGTCGGCGAGGGCCGGCCGCAGCCGCGCGTGATCCGCGGGCACCGGGCGGCGCAACGTCAGCTGTCCGGGCAGCTGTTCCAGCACTCGGGCGTGCTCGGTCATGGTCTGGCTCCTCCGTCCTCCGGGGTGAACGGGATCTTGCCCCGATCCAGGGGTCAGCGTAGAGGGCGGCCGTTCCGGGCGACTGGCGAAAAGCCGCCGCTCGCCCGGCCGACTCTCTTGCGCAAATGGTTCGTTGAGGCGACAAAGGAGGAGTCGCCGCCCCAGTTCGCCTGACCCTGCCGAGTGCATTGCGCGGGCAAAGCGAGTGAATGGCTTACGGCTCCCCAGCCCGCGTGCGCCGCATCCCCAACTACGCCGTTGTGCAACGGTGTTGAGGGTGGTGCGGGCACCGCTCCCGGCGATGTCCCGTACTGACCGCGTGTCACCAGTGCCGACCCGTTTCACATGTACGCCCGGTGGCGCGCGCCCTGCTGCGTCCTGGGCGCCACTACGCGCTGCGCCATTCAGGGTAATTGGGTGTGACGCCTATGGCGTGGCGGCATGATCGGCGCGCCTACTGATGCTAACGACCGGCGGGTTGCCCACCTGGCGGATGGCGTAGGTATGCAGGTGCGAATCACCTTCGCCGTCATTACCGAGCCTGCTCTCCAGGTTGATGCCCACTTCCCGCAGAACCACAAGCTCCGCGGGGAGCTGAACGGCCCGCCTACATCCAGCAACCGGAGGGCCATAGCATGGCAACACCCACCTTCACCTTGGCGTCCGCGGCGCCGAACCCGGCTGTCTTCGGACAGCCGGTGACGCTGACCGCCACCGTCATTCCACTGGGCCTGGGGACACCCACCGGCACCGTGACCTTTGTCGTCGCCGGCGGACCCACCCTGACCGCCCCACTGGTCGGTGGCACCGCGACCGTCGCCACGACCAGCATCCCCATCGGTTTTCATACCTTCACTGCGAACTACAACGGCAGCCCCCAATTCTCGCCGTCCAGCGGCTTCGGGTCCGTGACGATCAACAAGGCGTCGACGTCCACCGTGGTGACCTCCGCGCCGGACCCGTCGAACTCCGGACAGTCGGTCGCCATCACCGCCACCGTCGCACCCGTCGCGCCCGGAGCGGGCACCCCGACCGGCACGGTCACCTTCGTCATCGGCGGCGGCGGAGGCGGCACGCTGACCGCCCCGCTCGTCGGCGGTACGGCGACCGTCAACACCAGCAGTCTCACCCCGGGCACCCATCTCATCACCGCGACATATGGCGGCAATGCACAGTTCAACGCGTCGTCCGGGACCGATACGCAGACGGTGCAGCAGGTGCTGACGCCGACGACCACCACGGTCACCTCGTCCCCCGACCCCTCGGTCTTCGGGCAGCCGGTGACGTTCACGGCCACGGTCGCTCCCGTCCCGCCCGGCTCGGGCACCCCGACCGGGACGGTCACCTTCGTCATCAGCGGTGGCGGGGGCGGCACGCTGACCGCCCCGCTCGTCGGTGGCACGGCGACCGTCACCACCAGCAGCCTCAGCGTGGGCCCTCACACCGTTACTGCGACCTACAGCGGCAGCGGCACCTTTGCGCCGTCGAGCGGTACGGACACCCAGACGGTCAACAAGGCGTCGACGACCACGACGGTCACGTCGTCGCCGGATCCGTCGGTGGTCGGGCAGTCGGTGACGTTCACGGCCACGGTCGCCCCGGTGGCGCCGGGCGCGGGCACCCCGACCGGCACGGTCACTTTCGTCATCAGTGGTGGTCCGACGCTGACCGGCACCCTTTCCGGGGGCACGGCGAGCGTCAGCACCAGTGCCCTTTCCGCCGGTCCCCATACGGTCACCGCGACCTATAGCGGAGACGCCAACTTCAACTCCTCCGTGGGCACGGACACTCACACGGTGGGCCAGGCGTCGACGACCACGACGGTCACGTCGTCGCCGGATCCGTCCGTGGTGGGCCAGTCGGTGACGTTCACGGCCACGGTCGCCCCGGTGCCGCCCGGTGCGGGCACCCCGACCGGGACGGTCACTTTCGTCATCAGTGGTGGTCCGACCTTGACCGGCACCCTTTCCGGGGGCACGGCGAGCGTCAGCACCAGTGCGCTGGGCGCCGGTACGCACACGGTCACGGCGACCTACAACGGTGACGCGAACTTCGCCACCTCCACCGGCACCGACACCCAGACGGTGAACCAGGCGTCGACGACCACGACGGTCACGTCGTCGCCGGATCCGTCGGTGGTCGGGCAGTCGGTGACCTTCACCGCCACGGTCGCCCCGGTGGCGCCGGGCGCGGGCACCCCGACCGGGACGGTCACTTTCGTCATCAGTGGTGGTCCGACGCTGACCGGCACCCTTTCCGGGGGCACGGCAAGCGTCAGCACCAGCGCCTTGAGCGCCGGTACTCATACGGTCACGGCGACCTACAGCGGTGACGCGAACTTCACGTCGTCGGTCGGTACGGACACCCAGACCGTCAACCAGGCCTCGACCACCACCACGGTCACCTCGTTCCCCGACCCGTCCGTGACGGGCCAGACGGTCAACTTCACCGCCTTTGTGGGACCGGTGTTCCCCGGTGGCGGAGTCCCGACCGGAACCGTCGGCTTCGTCATCACCAACGGGGTCACCACGGTGTCCCTCAGCGGCACCCTCGACGGCGCCGGCGTCGCGACCGTCAGCACCAACGGGCTGGTCACGGCGGGCACTTACACCGTCACCGCGACCTACGGTGGCGACGCGAACTACACCGGCTCCAGTGACACCGACACCCAGACCGTGAACGCGGCATCGACGAACACCGTGGTGACGTCGTCGCCGGATCCGTCGGTGGTCGGTCAGCCGGTGACCTTCACCGCCACGGTCACGCCGGCCGCGCCGGGAGCGGGGACGCCGACCGGCACCGTCACGTTCGTCATCAGTGGCGGCCCGACGCTGACCGGCACCCTTTCCGGGGGTACGGCGAGCGTCACAACCAGTGCGCTGGGCCCCGGTGCGCACACGGTCACGGCGACCTACAGCGGGGACGCCAACTTCACCGGCTCGGTCGGTACGGACACCCAGACCGTCAACCAGGCGTCGACGACCACCTCGGTCAGCTCGTCGCCGGACCCGTCGGTGGTCGGTCAGTCGGTGACCTTCACGGCCACGGTCGCGCCCGTGGCGCCGGGGGCTGGTACGCCCACGGGGACGGTGACGTTCGTCATCAGCGGGGGCCCGACGCTGGTCGGCACGCTCTCCGGAGGGACGGCGAGCGTCAGCACCAGCGTGCTGGGTGCCGGTACGCACACGGTGACCGCGACCTACAGCGGTGACGCCGGCTTCACCGGCTCGGTCGGTACGGACACCCAGACCGTCAACCAGGCGTCGACGACCACCACCGTCATCTCCGCGCCGGATCCGTCGGTGGTCGGTCAGCCGGTGACGTTCACGGCCACCGTCGCGCCGGTCTCGCCGGGCGCGGGTATCCCGACCGGGACGGTGACGTTCGTCGCGACCGACGGTGTCACCACGGTGACGCTGACCGGCACCCTGGTCGGCGGCACCACCAGTGTGGTCACCACCGGCCTGGTGACGGCGGGCACTTACACCGTCACCGCCACCTACAGCGGCGACGCCGGCTTCACGAGCTCGGTCGGTACGGACACCCAGACGGTGGGCCAGGCGGCCACAACCACCTCGGTCACCTCGTCGCCGGACCCGTCGGTCTTCGGTCAGCCGGTGACCTTCACGGCCACCGTCACCCCGGTCCTGCCGGGTGCGGGCACCCCGACCGGCACGGTCACCTTCGTGATTTCCGGTGGTCCCACGCTCACCGGGACGCTCTCGGGCGGTACGGCGAGCGTCACCACCAGCGCGTTGAGTGTCGGCGCGCACACGGTCACCGCGACCTACAGCGGCGACGGCAGCTTCACCGGTTCCGTCGGTACGGACACCCAGACCGTGGCCCTGGCGGCGACGACCACCGCGGTGAGTTCGTCGCCGGACCCGTCCGTGGTGGGCCAGTCGGTGACGTTCTCGGCCACCGTGGCGCCGGTCGCGCCCGGTGCGGGCACGCCGACCGGGACGGTGACCTTCGTCGCGACCGACGGGGTCACCACGGTGACGCTGACCGGCACGCTCAGTGGCGGCACCACCAGTGTCACCACCAACGGGCTGGTGACAGCGGGCACTTACGTCGTCACGGCGACCTACGCCGGTGACGGTAACTTCACCGGATCGGTCGGTACGGACACCCAGACGGTGGGCCAGGCGGCCACGACCACCTCGGTCAGCTCGTCGCCGGACCCGTCGGTGTTCGGCCAGCCGGTGACCTTCACGGCCACGGTGGCGCCGGTCGCGCCGGGTGCGGGTACTCCGACCGGCACGGTCACCTTCGCCATCAGTGGCGGCCCGACGCTGGTGGGCACGCTCTCCGGCGGCACGGCGAGCGTCACCACCAGCGCCTTGAGCGTCGGCAGCCACACGGTCACCGCGACCTACAGCGGTGACCCCAACTTCACCGGTTCCGTCGGTACGGACACCCAGACGGTGAACCAGGCGGCGACGACCACCGCGGTGAGCACGACACCGGACCCGTCCGTGGTGGGCCAGCCGGTGACCTTCACCGCCACCGTCGCCCCGGTCTCGCCGGGCGCGGGCACCCCGACGGGCACGGTGACGTTCGTCGCGAACAACGGTGTCATCACGGTGACGCTGACCGGCACCCTCGTCGGCGGCACCACCAGCGTCACCACCAACGGGCTGGTGATGACGGGCGTCTACACCGTCACCGCCACCTACAGCGGCGACGCCAGTTTTACCGGATCGGTCGGTACGGACACTCAGACGGTGGGCCAGGCCTCGACGACCACCTCGGTCTCCTCGTCGCCGGACCCGTCGGTCTTCGGCCAGCCGGTGACCTTCACGGCGACGGTCGCGCCGGTCGCGCCGGGTGCGGGCACGCCGACCGGGACGGTCACCTTCGTGATTTCCGGTGGTCCCACGCTCACCGGGACGCTCTCGGGCGGTACGGCGAGCGTCACCACCAGCGCGTTGGCCGTGGGCACGCACTCGGTCACCGCGACCTACAGCGGTGACCCCAACTTCACCGGTTCCGCCGGTACGGACACCCAGACGGTGATCCTGGCGGCGACGACCACCGCGGTCACCTCGTCCCCGGACCCGTCCGTGGTCGGGCAGCCGGTGACCTTCACCGCCACCGTCGCCCCGGTCTCGCCGGGCGCGGGCACTCCGACCGGCACCGTGACGTTCGTCGCCACCGATGGGGTCACCACGGTGGTGCTGACCGGCACCCTCGTCGGCGGCACCACCAGTGTCACCACCAACGGCCTGGTGACGGCCGGCACTTACGCCGTCACGGCGACCTACAGCGGCGACGCCAACTTCACCGGTTCGGCCGGTGCGGACACCCAGACCGTGGGCCAGGCCTTGACGACGACGGCGCTGAGTTCGTCGCCGGACCCGTCCGTGGTCGGGCAGCCGGTGACCTTCACGGCCACCGTCACGCCGGTCGCGCCGGGGGCCGGTACCCCCACCGGGGTGGTCACCTTCGTGATCACCGGCGGTCCCACTCTCGTCGGGACGCTCTCGGGCGGTACGGCGAGCGTCACCACCAGTGCGCTGGGCGCCGGCACCCACACCGCTACGGCGACCTACAGCGGTGACCTCAACTTCACCGGCTCCAGCGACACGGACACCCAGACGGTGAACCAGGCGTCGACGACCACCGCGGTGAGTTCGTCGCCGGACCCGTCCGTGGTGGGCCAGTCGGTGACGTTCTCGGCCACCGTGGCGCCGGTCGCGCCCGGTGCGGGCACTCCGACCGGGACGGTGACGTTCGTCGCCACCGATGGGGTCACCACGGTGGTGCTGACCGGCACCCTCGTCGGCGGCACCACCAGTGTCACCACCAACGGCCTGGTGACGGCGGGCAGTTACCTCGTCACCGCGACCTACAGCGGCGACGCCGACTTCACCGGTTCGGCCGGTACGGACACCCAGACCGTGGGCCAGGCGTCGACCACCACCGCGGTGAGTTCGTCGCCGGACCCGTCCGTGGTCGGGCAGCCGGTGACCTTCACGGCCACCGTCTCCCCGGTCGCGCCGGGGGCCGGTACCCCCACCGGCACGGTCACCTTCGTGATCACTGGCGGTCCCACGCTCACCGCGACGCTCTCGGGCGGTACGGCGAGCGCCACCACCAGCGCCTTGAGCGCCGGTACGCACACGGTTACGGCGACGTACAGCGGTGACTCCAACTTCACGACATCGAGCGGCACCGACACCCAGACGGTGAACCTGGCGGCGACGACCACCGCGGTGAGCACGACACCGGACCCGTCCGTGGTGGGCCAGTCGGTGACGTTCTCGGCCACCGTGGCGCCGGTCGCGCCCGGTGCGGGCACTCCGACCGGGACGGTGACGTTCGTCGCGACCGACGGGGTCACCACGGTGACGCTGACCGGCACCCTCAGCGGGGGCACCACCAGTGTCACCACCAACGGGCTGGTGACAGCGGGCGTGTACGTCGTCACCGCGACCTACAGCGGCGACGCCGACTTCACCGGATCCACCGGTGCGGACACCCAGACCGTGACCCAGGCATCGACGACCACGGCGCTGAGTTCGTCGCCGGACCCGTCCGTGGTCGGGCAGACGGTGACCTTCACGGCCACCGTCTCCCCGGTCGCGCCGGGGGCCGGTACCCCGACCGGGGTGGTCACCTTCGTGATCACCGGCGGCCCGACGCTGGCCGGCACCCTCTCCGGGGGCACGGCCACCGTCTCGACCAACGCACTCGGAGTCGGCACCTTCCCGGTGACCGCGACCTACAGCGGTGACCTGAACTTCACCGGCTCCAGCGGCAGCGACACCCAGACCGTGGCCCAGGCGTCCACGACCACCGCGGTCTCCTCGTTGCCGGACCCGTCGGTGTTCGGGCAGCTGGTGACCTTCACGGCCACCGTCGCCCCGGTCTCACCGGGTGCGGGCGTCCCGACCGGCACGGTCACCTTCGTCATCGACGGTGGCGGGGGCGGCACGCTGACCGGCACCGTCGCCGGAGGCGTGGCCACCGTCACCACCAGCACCCTCGACGCGGGGCTGCACAACGTCACCGCGACCTACAACGGTGACACCAACTTCAGCACCTCCAGCGGCACCGACACCCAGACCGTCAACCAGGCATCCACCCTCACCACCGTCAGCTCGTTCCCCGACCCGTCCATCTCCGGCAATGCGGTCACGATCTTCGCGTTCGTGGTGGCGCAGCCTCCGGGCAGCGGCGTCCCGACCGGGACGGTCACCTTCACCGTCACCGATGGCGTGACCACGGTGACCCTGACCGGAACGGTCGACGGCAGCGGTGTAGCCGCCGTCAGCACTCCGTTGCCCACGGGCAACTACACCATCACCGGGGTCTACTCCGGTGACACCAACTTCACCGGCTCCAGCGACACCGACACCCAGACCGTCATCTGACCAACCGCCCCTTCTACCGCACGCGCAACACCGTCGGGCCGTCCTCACGAGGGCGGCCCGACGCCTGTCTGCTCCCGGTCTGTCGGCGCCCGGCCCGTTTGTACCGGCGCCGGGCGGCACCTCGTTTGCGGCGGGCCCCTGGGTGCCGTCTACGCTGGCCCCGCTCAAACAGATGTCCAACGGGGGAAGGTAAGAAATGGCTGAGAAGGCACGCCGACGGCTGCGGTCCAGCACGGTGATCCTGGGAGGCATGGGCGCGCTCGCCGCCGCCCTGACGTCCTGCGGTTCCGAGCCCGACAAGCGCTGCGTCGACCGCAACAGCTACGACACGCTCAAGGGCTACCGCGTCGTCGACTCCAAGAACTGCTCGGCGAGCGGCAGTTCGTCCTCCGGCAGCAGCGGGACCGGCAGCGGCGGCAGCAGCGGCCGCGGCAAGCAGCGGGTCGACGGCCAGTGGTACTACGACCCGAGCAACAAGGGCGGCTCGTACGCCGACAGCGGCACGTTCAGCAAGAGCACGGCCGTCAACCGCGGCGGCTTCGGCTGCTCGGGCTCGCACGGCAGCGGCGGCGGCCGGCACGGCTCCTTCGGCGGCTGAGCGGACCCGGCACGGCATGGAACGCCACACCATCGAGCCCCGCCCCGGCTGGCAGCAGACCGTCGAGGCGCAGGGCCTGATCTACCCGCTGACCCGCTACCCGGACGATTCGCTGCGCCCCTACTGGGACGAGAGCGCGTACTACTCCTTCACCCTCCCCGAGGTCGAGGCCCTGGAGGAGGTCGTCGAGGAGCTGCACGGCATGTGCCTGGCCGCGGCCGCGCACATCGTCGACCGGGACCGCTTCGCCGACCTCGGCATCGAGGACCCGCGACTGGCCGAGCTGATCGCCGAGTCCTGGCGCCGCCGCGACGAACTCCCCTCCCTCTACGGGCGGTTCGACCTGCACTACGACGGCAGCAGCCCGGCCAAGATGCTGGAGTACAACGCCGACACCCCGACCTCGCTGGTCGAGGCCGCCAGCCCGCAGTGGTTCTGGATGGAGGAGCGCTTCCCCGGCGCCGACCAGTGGAACTCGCTGCACGAGCGGCTGGTGGCGGCCTGGAAGCGGCAGGCCCCGCTGCTGCCGCCCGGCGCACCGCTGCACTTCGCGCACTCCGCGGGCGACGAACTCGGCGAGGACCTGATGACCGTCGCCTACCTGGAGGAGACGGCCCAGCAGGCGGGCCTGGAGACCGTCACGATCTCCATGGAGGACATCGGCTGGGACCAGCTGTCCGGCCGCTTCGTCGACCAGCGCCTGCGCTTCATCCGCGCCTGCTTCAAGCTCTACCCGTGGGAGTGGCTGGCCACCGACGACTTCGGCCCGCACGTCCTGGACACCCTCGACAACGGGGGCGGCACCGGCTCCACCCTCTGGATCGAGCCCGCCTGGAAAATGCTGCTCTCCAACAAGGCGCTGCTGGCGATCCTGTGGGAGCTGTATCCGGGCCATCCGAACCTGCTGCCCGCCTACCTCGACGGGCCGCGCGAGCTGGCGCACACGGGCGGCTATGTCGCCAAGCCACTGCTCGGCCGGGAGGGCGCCGGGGTCACGCTGCACGAGCCGGGCGCCGAGCCGGTGCTGCGCGGGCCCGACGACCCGTGCTGCTACCAGGAGCTGGCGCCGCTGCCGGACTTCGACGGCAACCGCGTGGTACTCGGCGCCTGGGTCGTCGAGGACGAGGCGGCAGGCCTCGGCATCAGGGAGTCGGCCGGACCGGTCACCGACGAGTACGCGCGGTTCCTGCCGCATGTGATCCGCTGAATCCGCCGGGGGCCCACTCGGGCTCCCCGGCCGGCGGTACGGCCGAACTTCTACGTATGGACCGATGCCGGCCCGAGAGCGGCCAAGCGCCCGCCCCGGCTCTTGGCCACCCGGCGCACATCGGCAAGGGACGCGGTCAATTCAACGGCCAGCAGATGCAGTTCCCCGGGTGTCCACGCCCGTGCGGCCAGCAGTTGGCGGGCTTCGTCGATGAGACCGTCGGCCGAGCTGAGCTGCTCCTCCTCCACCCGGTCGGCGATGCGGGAGACGTATATCCGGTCCCGTCGCCTGCCAGGAAGCACGGTTTCCCGTCCGGGCCGGTCCACGGCAGCAGCCGGACGGAGGGCCTTCCTCGCTCTGGGCAACGGCTCCGCTACGCCCAGCGGTACGGTGGCACTGGAAGCAGCTTTTAAGAGCTTTAAGTGTTCGTGCACACCGGGGAGTTGAGGGCTGATGGGCACTCGGGAACCGAACCGGCACCTTGAACGCCTTTACCGGCAGACCGGCTGGACGCTGCGGCAGTTCGTCCAGGCCGTGAACCGCATCGGCACCGAGCGGGGAACCCCGCTCAAGTACCGCGAGCCGTCGGCCCATCAGTGGTGTCGAGGACATCTGCCGAAGGAGCAGGTCAGGCCGCTGATCGTCGAGGCCCTGGCACGGAGGCTGGGGCGTCCGGTCACGCATGCCGAGGCCGGATTCCCGCCCCCTGCCAGTAGCTCGGCCGCCCCTCCGAGCGCGGTGGAAGGGCTGATCGATCTCGGTAGGGGGGATATGGACCCCTCGCGTCGCGGCGTTCTCGGCATAGGGCTCTTTTCCGTTGCGCTGACGGTGCCCAATTGGCCGGATGTGGTGGGACGGATGGAAGCCGTTCAAAGCGGCAGAACTCTGCGCATCGGCATGCCGGAAGTTGACACGGTCATCGCCATGACCGAACGGATCTCGGAACTCGACGACCAATTCGGTGGGCGCCATGCCCGCCCCATGGCTGCGGCATTTCTCGTCAATACGGTGGCGCCATATCTGCGAGCTGATGCGCCGCAATCGGTACGCAAGGCAATGCTGTCGGCAGCTTCCGACCTGTGCTATCTCACCGGATACATGGCTGTGGACGAGGGGGTGGAGGGGCTGGGGCAGAAGTATTACCTGAAGGCACTGGAACTGGCCGGCGCCTCTGAGGGCCACCTCACATATTGCACGACACTGCGGGGTATGAGTGTGCAGGCAGTTGACCTGGGGCACGGCCGTGAAGCCATGCGACTGGCCGATGCCGCTGCCGCCGCCTCTCCGCAAGCGGGCCCGCGTATGCTCGCCTTTCTTGCGGGCCGGCAGGCACACGCCGCTGCGCAAACAGGAGACCGCCACAAGGCGCTTGCGCATCTCAATGAGGCCGAAATTTCCATGGAAAAGGCTGAGGCGCGAGCGAAATCCTTCGGGTCCTATGACCCCTCATCTTTGCACTACCACATCAGCCACGTGCGCCATGAGCTGGGAGATCTTCCCGGAGCCGTCTCGGCGATGCGGGAATCGGACAGGCTGTGCTACGACGTCTACCGCCGGTCCCGGGTGAAGGAACGGGCCACACTCGCCGAGTTCCAGCTTGAGGTGGGGCACCTGGAAGCGGCCTGTGCGACATGGAATGAAGCGCTGGACGAATATCCCCTGGTGCAAAGCGGGAGGGCCGACCGGCGCATGGGGAAGATGTTCAAACTCATCCGCCCCCACCTCAAGAACCCCGCAGCCCGGGAACTCGACGAACGTGCCCGGCTCGTCACCCCGGCCGCACTCTCTGCCTAGTGCGCCGGCCGTATCCCGATCCCGCGTTCCGGCAGAGGAGGCGATCGCACGAGGATCTCCGGGTGGGATCACCGCTTACGAATCAAGGAGTCTCGCCGATGGTCAGTGTGAGCATGGAGACCGCAGAACAGACAGAGCAGCGGTTACGCCGGGAGATCGCGCAGGCTGACCTCGTCGTGCAGGACGGCGTCTGGTGCTTTGAAGAGTTTCCGGCCGACCAGCCGCCGGTGCTCACCGCGCAGACGCTGGCAGTCGTTCGGGACCGGGAGAGCTGGAGCCGCCTGGTCCCGCTCACCCAGGAGGACGACGGCGTCGAACGCTTCGGAATCTTCTCCTTCCACTTCGACGATCATGTGGACAACAGCGGTTTCGTCGGTTGGCTGGCCACTCACCTCAAGGCTGAGCTGGGGACCGGCGTATTCGTTGTCTGTGGCAGCAACCGCGCCCGCGGCGGCATCTATGACTACTGGGGCTGTCCCATCGACTTGCTGGGTCAGGCCGTCGCGGTCGTCAGGAGGCTACGAGACAGCTGATCTGTATGCCGGCGGCGATCCCGCCGCAAACGGCGAAGAGCACGATGTGGAGCTGGAGGAGTACCAGGGGGACGGCACACGCCCCGTCTCATCCCTCCAGCACGCCCCGCAGCTGGTCGAGTCCCCAGTCCAGGTCCTCCTTGCTGATCACCAGCGGCGGCGCGATCCGGATCGTCGAGCCATGGGTGTCCTTGACCAGGACGCCGCGGGCCATCAGCTGCTCGGAGATCTCCCGCCCCGTGCCGCGTGACGGGTTGATGTCCACGCCGGCCCACAGTCCGCGGCCGCGCACCGCGTCCACCGCGCCGCCGCCCACCAGCAGGCCCAGCTCGCTGTGCAGATGTTCGCCCAGCTCCGTGGCCTGCTGCTGGAATTCACCGGTCCGCAGCATCGCGATGACCTCCAGCGCCACCGCGCAGGCGAGCGGGTTCCCGCCGAACGTCGAGCCGTGCTCGCCGGGGGCGAAGACGCCCAGCACCTCGCGGGAGGAGACCACCGCCGAGACCGGCACCACCCCGCCGCCCAGCGCCTTGCCGAGCACATACATGTCGGGCACCACGCCCTCGTGCTCACAGGCGAAGGTCCGGCCGGTGCGGCCCAGTCCGGACTGGATCTCGTCGGCGATGAACAGCACGTTCCGGCTGTGGGTCAGCTCCCGTACGCCCGCCAGATAGCCCGGCGGCGGCACCAGCACGCCCGCCTCGCCCTGGATCGGCTCCAGGAGGACGGCGACGGTGTCGGCGTCGACGGCCGCCTCCAGCGCGGCCAGGTCGCCGTACGGGACGATCTCGAAGCCGGGGGTGTACGGGCCGAAGTCGGCGCGCGCCTCGGGGTCGGTGGAGAAGGAGACGATGGTGGTCGTCCGGCCGTGGAAGTTGTTGTCCGCCACGATGATCTTCGCCCGGCCGTCCGGGACGCCCTTGACCTTGTAGCCCCACTTACGGGCCGTCTTCACCGCCGTCTCGACGGCCTCGGCGCCGGTGTTCATCGGGAGCACCAGCTCCATCCCGCACAGCTCCGCCAGCTGGGTGCAGAAGTCGCCGAACCGGTCGTGATGGAAGGCGCGCGAGGTGAGCGTGACCCGTTCCAGCTGTGTCTTGGCCGCGTCGAGCAGCCGGCGGTTGCCGTGCCCGAAGTTCAGTGCGGAGTACCCGGCGAGCATGTCCAGGTAGCGGCGGCCTTCGACATCCGTCACCCAGGCGCCCTCGGCGGTGGCCACGACGACGGGCAGCGGGTGGTAGTTGTGCGCGCTGTGGGCTTCGGCGGCCGCGATGCCGCGTTCCGTGGACGTCACCGGTGACTCCGTTCGGTAGGCCGTGCGGGGCGCGGACCTGCCGCGTCCCTCTCCATTGTTGCGCCCGCCCGGACGGCCCGGCCTGCGAAGATCCGCCGGACAGGGCCTCGGGAGGTGTCTTAGACTCTGCGGTGCGCACCGCGACTGGCGTACGGGGAAGCAACCTCGAGGAAGCGGTGTGCGGCAACCATCACGAGGTGCCGCCCCGCCTGGGCACCCCGGGACCACGACCGGCAACACCGATCGACCGCCCCGGAGGACGCCATGTCACAGCCCCGCATGTCCCAGCCCCTTTCGCATCCCGCGCTGAGCGCCACCGACCCCGAACTGGCCGCACTGGTCGGCGCCGAGGAGCAGCTCCAGGCCGACACGCTGCGACTGATCCCCAGCGAGAACTACGTCTCCGCCGCCGTACTGGAAGCCACCGGCACCGTCCTTCAGAACAAGTACAGCGAGGGGTACGCGGGCCGTCGCTACTACGAAGGCCAGCAGAACATCGACCAGGTCGAGACGCTGGCCGTCGAGCGCGCCAAGGCCGTCTTCGGCGTGGAGCACGCCAACGTCCAGCCGTACTCCGGCTCGCCCGCCAACCTCGCCGCCTACCTCGCCTTCGCCGAGCCCGGCGACACCGTGCTGGGCATGGCGCTGCCGATGGGCGGCCACCTCACGCACGGCTGGGGCGTCTCGGCGACCGGTACGTGGTTCCGCGGCGTCCAGTACGGCGTCCGCCCGGACAGCGCGCTGATCGACTTCGACGAGGTGCGCGACCTCGCCCGCAAGGAACGCCCGAAGATCATCTTCTGTGGCGGCACCGCCGTCCCCCGCACCATCGACTTCGCCGCGTTCGGCGAGATCGCCCGCGAGGTCGACGCCGTCCTCGTCGCCGACATCGCCCACATCGCGGGCCTGATCGCGGGCGGCGCCCACCCCTCGCCCGTGCCGCACGCGGACGTCATCTCCACCACCACCCACAAGACCCTGCGCGGCCCGCGCGGCGCGATGCTGATGTCCCGGGCGAGCCACGCCAAGGCCGTGGACAAGGCCGTCTTCCCCGGCCTCCAGGGCGGCCCGCACAACCACACCACCGCCGCCATCGCGGTCGCGCTGCGCGAGGCGGCCGCCCCGTCCTTCCGCGACTACGCGCACGCCGTCGTCGCCAACGCCAAGGCGCTCGCCGAGGCGCTGCTGGCCCGCGGCTACGACCTGGTCTCCGGCGGCACCGACAACCACCTGGTGCTGATCGACCTCACCTCGAAGGAGGTCCCCGGCAAGGTCGCCGCGAAGGCGCTGGACCGCGCCGGGATCGTCGTCAACTACAACACCGTCCCCTTCGACCCCCGTAAGCCCTTCGACCCCTCCGGTATCCGCATCGGCACCCCGTCCCTCACCTCCCGCGGGCTGGGCACGGACCGGATGCCGCTGGTCGCCGAGTGGATCGACCGCAGCGTCCAGGCGGCGGCGAAGGGCGACGAGAACGCGCTGACGGTGATCCGTGGTGAGGTCGCGGAGCTGATGGCCGCCTACCCGGCGCCGGGGCTGCCGACGGCCTGACACCAAGGAGCCAGGCCGGCATACCGGCTCACCGCGCCCCGGTGCCCTGGGTCAGCCGGTGAGCCGGACCGGCAGGATCTCCGTGCTGTTGCCGATGAAGCTCTGGTGCGGCGGCAGCTCCGCGTCCGGGACGGCGAGGTCCAGTGCCGGGTAGCGGGTGAAGAGCGCCTCCAGGGCCACGGTCGCCTCCAGCCGGGCCAGCGGCGCGCCCAGGCAGTAGTGCGGCCCGTGGCCGAAAGAGAGATGCCGGGTGGCGGGCCGCCGGGTGACCTCGAACCGGTCCGCGTCGGGCCCGTACGCCTCCGGGTCCCGGCCGGCCGCCGAGTAGGAGGCCAGCATCGGGGTGCCACGCGGTACGACCGTGCCGCCGACCTCCAGGTCCCGGACCGGATAGCGGAACGGGAAGTGGGCCACCGGGCTGTCGTGCCGCAGCGTCTCCTCGACCACGTCGTCCCAGGTCGCCCGCCCGGCCCGGACCAGCTCCAGCTGGGCGCGGTCGGTGCACAGCGCGCGCACCGCGTTGGTGATCAGATTCAGCGTGGTCTCGTGCCCGGCGATGATCATCAGCAGCAGGGTGCCGACCAGCTCGCGTGCGCTGAGCCGGTCGCCGTCCTCCTCCTGGGCGGCGATCAGCGCGCTGGTCAGATCGTCGCCGGGGGCCGCCCGCCGGGCCTCGGCGACCTGCCCGAGGACGGCGGTGATCTCCCGGTTGGCCGCCTGCACCTCGGCCGCCGTGCCGGACGTGCCCACGATCAGGTTCGACAGCTCGTGCAGCCGGTCGCGTAACGCGGCGTCCACGCCCAGCAGTTCGCAGATCACGCTCATCGGCAGCGGATAGGCGAAGTGCCGGCGCAGCTCCACCGTCCCGTCGGCCCCGGCGGCGCCCGGCAGCCCGTCCAGCAGCCCGGCCGTCAGCTCCACGATCCGGGGCCGCAGGGCCGCCACCCGCCGCCCGGTGAACACCTTGGTCACCAGGCCGCGCAGCCGCCGGTGGTCCGCGCCGTCGGCCGTGGTCATCCCGTCGACGGTGGCGAAGGTGGTGAGCGGCCAGCCGGGCGGCACGGTGCCGTCGTGCAGCGCCGTGAAATGGCAGGCGCTCTTGGCGACTTCGGGGTGCGCGAGGACCTCCCGCAGCACCGCGTGGTGGGTCACGGCGACCGCGGGTACCTCCCCGGGCAGGACGACGGGGACCACCGCCCCGGCCTCCCGCAGCACCGCATCGGCCGCGGCCCGGCCGGCACCGCCGGGAGCGAGCCGGTGCGGCGCCCCCTCCGCGGCGCGCGCGGGGCAGGCGGCGGCGCCGGGCGGGGGTGAGGGCGCGGGGCCGTCGGCGTCGGGCGGTCGGCGGCGCGCGGAGGCGGGGAGGCGGGCTTCCTCGGAGATCGGCTGTCCGTCGGTCATCCGCCCCACGATTCCAGCTGCCGCCCGCCCCGAACAGGCCGCCGCGGGCAGGCGCCGCGCCGCCGCTCGCTCCGAACCGTCGCCGCAGGGGCCACCACAGGCCGGGCACCCCTTGCCGACCTGAGACAATCGAGGCATGGCTCTCCAGCGTCCACGTGTGCTCTCCGGCATTCAGCCCACCGCCGGCTCCTTCCACCTCGGTAACTACCTCGGTGCGGTACGCCAGTGGGTGGCGCTCCAGGAGTCCCACGACGCCTTCTACATGGTGGTCGACCTGCACGCGATCACCGTTCCGCAGGACCCGGCGGAACTGCGCAGCAACACCCGGATCGCCGCCGCCCAGCTGCTGGCCGCCGGTCTCGACCCGGAGCGCTGCACGCTCTTCGTCCAGAGCCATGTGCCCGAGCACGCTCAGCTCGGCTGGGTCATGAACTGCCTCACCGGCTTCGGCGAGGCGTCCCGTATGACCCAGTTCAAGGACAAGGCCGCCAAGCAGGGCGCCGACCGCACCTCCGTCGGCCTGTTCACGTACCCGATCCTCCAGATCGCCGACATCCTGCTCTACCAGGCCCATCAGGTCCCGGTCGGCGAGGACCAGCGCCAGCACATCGAGCTGACCCGCGACCTCGCCGAGCGCTTCAACAGCCGCTACGGCGACACCTTCACGATGCCGGCGCCGTACATCCTCAAGGAGACGGCGAAGATCTACGACCTCCAGGACCCGTCGGCCAAGATGAGCAAGTCGGCCGCCAGCCCCAAGGGCCTGATCAACCTCCTCGACGAGCCGAAGGTCTCCGCGAAGAAGGTCAAGAGCGCGGTCACGGACACCGACACGGTGATCCGCTACGACGCCGAGAACAAGCCCGGCGTCTCCAACCTCCTCACCATCTACTCCACCCTCACCGGCACCTCGATCCCGGAGCTGGAGCAGAAGTACGAGGGCAAGATGTACGGCGCGCTCAAGACGGATCTCGCCGAGGTGATGGTCGATTTCGTCACACCGTTCCGGGACCGTACGCAGGAATATCTGGACGACCCGGAGACCCTGGACGCCATCCTGGCCAAGGGTGCGGAGAAGGCCCGCGCGGTAGCCGCCGAGACCCTCGCCACCACCTATGACCGGCTCGGATTCCTGCCGGCCAAGCACTGACGCCACCCCCTCGCGCGGCGGGCCACGGCCGGCCGCGCGGACCCCGCCGAGCCAGGGGGCCCCGCCCGTGGGCCCCTTGTCCGCTCGCAACAGGACCGAGGACGCTCCCCGAGAAGGGCGCGCACCCGGCACACTAAGAGGGTGCGCGAGCGCGCCGCACACACGTCAGGAGGGAGAACGCAGTGGGGACCGTAACGCTGGGCGTTTCGATCGCGGTCCCGGAGCCTTACGGCAGCTTCCTCCAGCGGAAGCGCGAGAGCTTCGGGGACCCTGCCGCACCCGGCATCCCCACGCATATCACCCTCCTCCCGCCGACGGAGGTACGGACCGAGGCGCTGCCCGCCATCGAACGCCACCTCGCCGAGGTCGCCGCCGGCTGCCGCCCCTTCCCGCTCCGCCTGGAAGGCACCGGGACCTTCCGCCCGCTCTCCCCGGTCGTCTACGTCAAGGTCACCGACGGGGTCGCGGGCTGCACCGCCCTCCAGGCCCGGATCCGCGCCGCCTCCGGCCCCTGCGCCCGTGAGCTCCAGTTCCCGTACCACCCGCATGTGACCATCGCCCACGGCATCACCGAAGAGGACATGGACCGCGCCCAGGCCGGGCTCCGGGACTTCACCGCGACCTGGACCATCGGCGGCTTCGCCCTCTACGAGCAGGGCGCGGACGAGGTGTGGCGCCTGGAGCGGGAGTACCCCTTCGGACCCCGGACGGCCGCCGTCCCCCGCCAGGCCGCCGATCTCGCCCGCCCGCCGGCGCCCTCCTGCTGACGACCGCACCCCCGCCCCGGCCCGTGATGGCCGTACGGCACGTATGAGTGTGCGCGTTTCCGGGGTACCCGGACGCTAGTGTTCCGGAACCGCCGGAACTTGCCGGAACACCCGGAGCGCCGGCCGCCACCCCTGCCCGACCCGGCGGCCGACCGGGCACGAGGGGACTGCCATGAACTGGTTGAGCACACTCCCGGTGATCGGACCGGCCGTCCGCCGGCTGATGACCACGCACCTCTGGCGCGCCTACGAACGCATGCTCCGGGTGCACTGGACCAGGCTCGCCGCCGCGATCACCTTCACCAGCTTCGTCGCGCTCTTCCCGCTGCTCACCGTCGCCGCCGCGATCGGCGCCGCGCTCCTCAGCGACGCCCGGCTGCACACGCTGGAGAACAAGCTCGCCGAGCAGCTCCCCGGCCTCTCGGACCGGCTCGACATCGCCGGACTCGTCGACCACGCGGCCACCGTCGGCCTGGTGGCCGGTGCCGCGCTGCTGCTGACCGGCATCGGCTGGGTCGAATCGCTGCGCGACTGCCTGCGCGCCGTATGGGAGAAGCCCGACGAGGACATCAACTTCTTCCTCGGCAAGCTCCGGGACGGCGCGCTGCTGCTCGGCGTGGGCGGCGTCGCCGTGCTGTCCCTGGCCTGCTCGACGTTCGCGTCCGCCGCGGTGGGCAAGGTGGCGGAGGCGATCGGCCTCCCGGAGTGCGGCATCGGCAGCGTGCTGCTCTCCGTCGCCGGATTCGTCATCGCCGTCCTCGCGGACTTCCTGCTGCTCGCCTACATACTGACCAGGCTGCCCGGCGTCCATCCGCCGCGGCGTGCCGTCATCGTCGCCGGCCTGCTCGGCGCGATCGGCTTCGAGCTGCTGAAGCTGCTGCTCAGCGGCTATCTCCAGGGCGTCGCCTCGCGCAGCATGTACGGCGCCTTCGGCACCCCGGTCGCCCTGCTGCTGTGGATCAACTTCACCGCGAAGCTGCTGGTCTACTGCGCTTCCTGGACGGCCACGGACGGGGACCGGCACGGGGAGACCGAGGAGCTCAAGGTCCCGGAGGGGCCGGAGAGGGCAGATGAGCCGGAGAGCGCAGACGGGCAGGAGCGGCCAGACGGGCCCGAGGGGCGGGAGCGCCCCCGGGCGGCGTAGCCGTAGCCGTAACCCCGGCTACGCCCCCTGCCGCGCCCCCATCTCCCGCCCACCGTCGCTCCCTTACGGACTCCCTTACGGGCTCACTTACGGGGACGACGCCCCCGCACCAGCTCCGGCAGCGGCCAGCGGCGGTGCACGGCGAACGCCACGACGCCGAGCAGCGCCAGCGCCCCGGTGGTGAGCCCCAGCGCCGTCCAGGCGCCGCTCTTGGCGCCGGCGCCGTCCAGCGCGGCCTGGGTGCTCCGGTCCGCGTTCTTGCCCTTGTCCTTGGCGTTCTCCGCGCCGCTGCCGTCGTCCTCGCTCAGGGGGCCGACGAGCCGGCCGACCGGCTCCACCTTGTCGGCCGCCGCGAAGCCCCAGTCGAGCAGCTTGGCGGCCTCCCGGTAGGCCTCGTTGTGTTCCTTCTTCTCCGGGTTCATGACGGTGACCAGGAGCTTGCGGTCGCCGCGCTGGGCGACACCGGTGAAGGTCGACCCCGCGTTCGTCGTCGAGCCGTTCTTCACCCCCGCGATGCCCGGATACGGCTTGATGTCGTAATCGCCGCTCAGCAGCCGGTTGGTGTTCTGAATGCCGAACGAGGCCCGCTTGCCGTCCTTGCCCTTGTCACCGGGGAACTGCGCACTCGCCGTCGAGCAGTACTCCCGGAAGTCGGGGTTCTGGAGCCCCGACCGGGCGAACAGGCTCAGGTCGTACGCACTGGAGACCTGGCCCGGCGCGTCATAGCCGTCCGGGGTCACCACATGCGTGTCGCGGGCGTTGAGCTCCTTCGCGTGCCGCTGCATCTGTGTGACGGTGGCCGCGGTCCCGCCGTTCATCGCCGACAGCGTGTGCACCGCGTCGTTGCCGGACCGCAGGAAGACCCCCAGCCACAGGTCGTGGACCGAATAGCTCAGGTTCTCCCTTATCCCGACGAGGCTGCTGCCGGCGCCCATCCCCGCGAGGTCGGCGGGCTTGACCGTGTGCTTCTGGTCCTTGGGGAACTTCGGCAGCACCGTGTCGGCGAACAGCATCTTCAGTGTGCTGGCCGGTGCCAGCTGCCAGTGGGCGTTCTTGGCGGCCAGCACCTTGCCGGACTCGGCGTCGGACACGATCCACGAACGGGCGGTGAGGGTATCCGGGCCCGGCAGCTTCGGCGCGCCGGGCGTTTGGGCCACCTGGACGCCGGGTGTGCCCAGCCGGTCCCCGCCGATCTGCGACATCTTCGCCGGCGGCTTGGGGGCCTTGGGCTCCTTGGGGTCGGCGTGGGCGGTGCCGGCCAGGAACGGGGTGGCCAGCAGTCCGGAGGAGGCCAGTGCGGCGACGGTGCGCAGGGGGAAGCCGTGTCGCGCCGCACGTCCGGCGTTGCCGGTCGTGGCCGAGGCGTTCGGGGCGGTCGGGTCGGTGGAAGCCGTGGAAGCACTGAAGGTCGTCGGCACGTCGGTGAACGTACCCGCCTTTGCCCGGGACGCCGACAGCACCCCACGGAAGAGTGCCCCTGCCGACCGCCGGATGGAGCCGCTGCCCATACTGGGACGTATGAAGCTCTCGCGCCCCGTGTCCTGGTTCCTGCTCGCCTTCGGGGTGTGGAGCTGGTTCATCTGGATCACTTTCGTCAAAAACCTCTGGCAGGACGGGAGCGGTCTCGCCTTCGACGATGCGGGTGACCCGACCGCCTACTTCTGGGTCCATCTGCTGCTCGCGGTGGCGTCCTTTCTTTTGGGGACGGCGATCGGGGTGATCGGGTTCCGTGGTGTACGGGCCTTGCGCCGCGAAGCCGCGACCCACACGCCCGAAACGCCTTCCTCCTCCTCGTCCGCCTCCTGAATCACAGGCACGGGGAGACGCCGTGATCTTCGCGCTGATCGTGGTCCCGGTCCTCGGACTGTTCTTCGGCGCGCACCGCTACCTGTGGTGCCGACTCGTCCGTGACACCACCACCCCCGGCAGCCGGCCCCGCCGTACGGGCACCGTCGCCGCCTTCGTCCTCCCCCTGACCACCCTCGCCGCCCTGCTGGCCGCCCGCGCCGGCGCCCCCTTCCCCTTCCAGCAGGCCCTGGCCTGGCCCGGCTACCTCTGGCTGGCCCTGGTGCTCTATCTCACACTGGCCCTGCTGGTGGGAGAAGCGGTCCGCGCCATCTGGCTACGGGCCCTGCCCGACCGTGAGCCCACGGAAAGCACCCCGTCACGGCCGGGCCCGGCACAGGGGCCCAGCCCCCAGCCGCCGCCACCTGACCCTTCCCCTGACTCTTCCCCGGACCCGGCCCCGGAACTTCCCCCCACTTCGGCCCCCACGCCGGCCCCATCCCCCTCCCCTTCCCCCACACTCCTCCCGCCCCGTACGCCCGCCCTGCCGCCGGTGGCCACCCCGCCCCGCCGCCTCTTCCTCGCGCGGGCGGTCGCCGCGGGCGCGTCCCTCGCCGCCACCGCCGCCGTCGGTTACGGCACGTACTCCACCCTCCGCGGCCCGTTGGTCAAGCGCGTCACCATCCCGCTGGCCAAACTGCCGCGCAGAGCCCACGGCTTCCGGATCGCCGTCGTCAGCGATATCCACCTGGGCCCGATCCTCGGCCGCGCCCACACCCGGCGCGTCGTCGAGACCATCAACCGCACCCACCCCGACCTGGTCGCCATCGTCGGCGACCTGGTCGACGGTAACGTCACCGACCTCGCCCCGGCCGCCGAGCCACTGCGCGAACTGCGGTCCCGGCACGGCGCCTTCTTCGTCACGGGAAACCACGAGTACTACTCCGGCGCCGACCAATGGGTCGACTACGTACGCGAGTTGGGCATCCACCCGCTGGAGAACGCCCGCACCGAACTCCCGGGCTTCGACCTCGCCGGCATCAACGACGTCGCGGGCCAGACCGAACGCGCCGGCCCCGACTACGACCAGGCCCTCGGCGACCGCGACCCCGCCCGCGCCGTGGTCCTGATGGCGCACCAGCCGGTCACCATCCACGACACCGTCCGGTACGGCGTCGACCTCCAGCTCTCCGGCCACACCCACGGCGGCCAGATGTGGCCCTTCACCTACATCGCCGACGCCACCAACCCCACCGTCGCCGGCCTGGAACGCTACGGCGACACCCAGCTCTACGTCTCCCGCGGCGCGGGCACCTGGGGACCGCCGGTACGCCTCGGCGCGCCGCCCGACATCACGGTGGTCGAACTCGCCTCCCTGCGCGCTTAGATCGCTACGCTGATCGCCGCGGGCAGGGGTTGCGCCGCGAAGGTAACAACCCTTCTACAAAGTGCGGCGCAATCCTGCGCTAAATCGGACAGATCCCGACTTTCGATCTTGCAACACAGGGGCGCAACTCCCTAGTATTTATTGACTTTACGTTGCCCTTACCGTGTCGGCTGTGCGGACGAACGAGGGGGCGAGCGGGGAACGGGGAGGGTGTCATGGGCAAGCACTTCAAGGTTGATCTGGACGAGCTGGACGGCGTCGTGCGCCAGCTTCGGCATCTTCAGCACGACATGAATGAAACCGGCCAGAACGTCGAGTACGGCACGAACATTCCGAAGTCGGCATTCGGTATCAACTTCGGCGAGGCGGAGGAAGTCTCCCACGCTCATGACCGCATGCAGACGTACCTGAAGGACGTCGTCAAGGCACTCCAGGACCTCACCCACAAGTTCGGCGAGAAGACGGAATCGAGCCGCGGTGCTTACGAGGACCAGGATCACGAGACCAAGGTCTCGATGAACGGCTGACCTTCCACGTCGACGCAGGGATGAGGACGAGAGGGATGAAGATGAACGGGGGCCGCCGTGGTTAGTCCCATGGAAGCTAACGACAGCCGACAGGCCAGCGAGAGGATGCGGAAGGAGGCGGCGGAGCGCGATGCGCACGAGCGGGACAACAAGCTGAAGTCCTTCAAGGGCGAGCGCTTGACCCCGCATTCTCCTTCCGACTTCCACCACCACGGCATCAATGCGCTCCGCAAGATGATCGAGAACGCCAAGCCGGAGACGATCGAGACGGCTGGCGACCACTGGCGCAAGTCCGCCGATCTACTCGGCGGACATGACGGGCAGGGCGGCGTCCGTAAGAAGTTCATGGATGCCGTCGATCACGCGACGGCGCACTGGGAGGGCACGGCTGCCGACGCGTTCCGCAAGGAAGCCATCAAGGTGCTCGGCAAGATCGACAGGACGTACCGGCATGCCCGGAAGGCCGAGGCGTCGTTGATCGGCTCGCGTGAGTCGGGCCCGGAGGTGGGCCTCGCCCACAACGTCCGCCAGGCCATGACCGCCATGTCGAAGATCCATGACCCGGGCGACTGGGACAGCTTTACGGACGACAGTGGCGACGACGCCCAGTTCCACCGTGACATGGCCAACCCGAAGATGGACGCCCGCCAGGCGCTGGAGCTCAACCGGGACAAGCTGTCCCTGAGCAAGGAGCGCCAGGTCGAGGCGGTCGTTGTGATGGATGAGCTGGCGGATTACTACAGCCAGCGTTCAGGTGGCTGGAACGAGGACCCCGAGAACGGCCTCCACGGTGACTGGCCGAAAGAGCCCTCGGACACCCCGCACCCGCCTCCGGTGCGGATGCCTGACACGGGCGACAGGGCCCACCCGGACCCGTCGTCCATCACACCGCACCAGCCCAATGGCGCGGGCGGTGGAGCAGTCCCGCCCGGATTCGATGGCCCCAAGGTCAGCCGTCCCGAACTCCCGGTCCAGACCGGGCTCGACAGCGTGCAGGGCAGCACCATGACTCCGCCCTCGGTTTCCGGTGGACACCACGGTGGCCCGTCCGGTGGCGGCCCCGGTGTGGTCGGCGGTCCGGGCGGCGGCCAGGGCGGCGGGATGCCGCCGGGTCCCATGGGCATGCCGGGGGGCGGTATGCGGTCCGGTGGTGGACGTGGTGCGCCTGGTGCCGGAGGAATGCGCGGAGGCATGCCGGGCGCGGGTGGCGCAGGCGGCGCCAAGGGCGGCAAGGCGGCCGCGGCCGGACGCGGCGGTGCGCAGGCGCGTACCCGTGGCGGCTTGGTTGGCAAGCCGGGTGGCCCGGCAGGCGGCGCCAAGCAGGGCGGCGCGGGCCTGCACCGCAGCCGTGGCGGCCAGCAGGCCGGCATGGGTGCCGCCGGAGCCAAGGGCAAGGACAAGAAGGAGAATGAGCGCACCACTGGTCAGCGCCCCGACTACCTGGTCGAGGACGAAGAGACGTGGACGCCGGAACGTAAAGTGGCGCCCCGCGTCATCGAGTAGGACACCGGCGCCGTCTTACGGCGGCTGGTAAGGAGTGGCCCCGCGCCCGAGGGTGCGGGGCCTTCTCTTCTGATGGAACACTTCCGCCGGACAGCACAGCGAGAAGGAGCCAAGCATGAGGGTCACCCGAACACTGCGTGCGACGGTGGGTGCCGCGCTGACCGGCGCGCTGCTCATCACCGCGAGTGGTACCGCCTCCGCAGATCAAGCACGCAAGGATCTGTGGCCGTTGGAGGCGTTCGGGACCGAGCAGCTGTGGAAGGAGGCCACCGGTAAGGGCGTGACGGTGGCTGTTCTCGACAGTGGTTTCCGCAAGACCCATCAGGACATGAAGGGGCAGTTCCTGCCGGAACCGCCCTTCGGTAAAGAGGCTGAGGCTGAGGCTGCGAAAAACCTCAAGGATGGCGAAAAGGACGTTCGCGAGCATGGCACCGCCATGGCTTCGATCGTTGCGGCACACGGTCACGGTCCGGGTGGCTCCGAAGGCGTCAAGGGATTGGCGCCGGGAGCCAAGATCCTTCCGGTTCCGGTATTCGGCAAGGACGGCCAAGCCACCCGCTGGGCCGTGGACCACGGTGCCAATGTTCTGAGCATGTCCTACGGCGGGATGGAGGGCGGCGATCAGTGCGACTCCATCAACTACGCCATCTCGAAGGGGGTAGTGGTCGTGGCCTCAGTAGGCAACGACGCCGTGACCGATAGGCAATATCCGGTGGCCTGTCCCGGGGTGATCGGTGTCGGTGCGGTCGACCAGTACGGCAAGTCTGCCGAGTTCAACAACTACAACTCCGACACCGACCTGCTCGCGCCGGGAGTGAAGATCCCGGTCGCGGATGGCAAGAGCGACACGGGCTACCGGACCACCCAAGGCAGCTCCCAGGCCACCGCCTACGTCTCCGCCGCAGCCGCCCTCCTCAAGGAGAAGTACCCCTCCCTCACTCCCGGTCAGATCGCCAACCGTCTGGTGAAGACGGCCGGTCTGCCCAGCGACCAGAGGAACCTCAAGGTCCCGGACGCGCACTACGGCTACGGCTACATCCAGCCCGGCCCCGCCCTGCGGAAGAACATCCCCGCAGGCTCCAAGGAGGGCCCGCTGCCGATGCCGAAGGGTAAGGCGTCCTCTCAGCTGGACGCCGGTGCGCAGGACGCCAACCCGCCGATGGGCGGCAAGGAAATGATGAACAGGGCCCTACTCTACGGCGGCATCGGCGTCGGCGCTCTGGTGGTCATCGGGGCCGTCATCGCCATCGTCCTGGTGTCCCGTCGCCGTAAGAACGCCGGCGGTCAGAGCTGGGGCTGAGTCGGCTGCCACCGACAACGTGGTTCATCGCGTCAGGTATCAGTGCGCACTGAGCGAACAGCGAAGGGGAAACGCTATGGGGGGCCGCTTCAAGGCGGATGTAGACCAATTGGGGCAATTCCTGAAGACGCTTGAGGGGTGCGTCAAGGAGCTCAACGAGGCGCGGACGGCCTTGTCCCACGTCCGTGCCGATCAGATTGGAACGGATGAGCTCGACGAGGCGTGTGACGGGTTCCAGGAGCGTTGGAAGTACGGGTCTGAGCAGACCAAGAAGATGGTTGACGCCATCGGCAAGGGCGTGAAGGCCAACAAACAGAACTACGAAGAAGTCGAAGAAGCCTTGGAGAAGACACTCAAGGCGATCGCGAAAAAGGCGACAAGCGGCCACGGGGGTTCGAAGTAATGGCCACGAACCCTTATATGCACCTCGGCTGGAACCCCGTACCCGGTGTTCCCGGCGAAGTCAGTGCGCTACAGCGCAAGGTCACCTCGGCGGCGACGGCACTGCGAAGCTGCCACAATCAAATCGAGAAGCTGATCGGTGAGAGCAGCTACTGGCAAGGTGACGCGGCGGATGCGTTCCGGGAGGCTCTCGACGGCGAACTGCCGGAGTACATCAAGAATGCCGCCCGTTCGCTGGAGAAGGCGTCGTCCCAGTTGAAGAACTGGGACGATCACCTGTCGGCCAATCGTGATCTGGCACGGAAGTACGACGACGCAGCCGCCGAGAAGAAGTCGGCGGCGGAGAAGGCCAAGGCGCATCACGCGCAGGCTCAGCGCAACCCGGACCTCAAGCTCGCCGACCAGGAGTATCCCTCGCAGGCCGAGGCCGACGCGGCAACAGCGCGGCTGCGGGCCGCCGAACGCAGCCTGAACGAGGCGACGACCCAGCTGAACCATGCCAATCAGGCGTACAGCGATGTCATCACCAAGGCGCACACCCTGGAAACCACGCACAGTGACCAGGCGCGCACGGTGGCCAAGGGGCTGGACGGTGCCACCGACAAACTGGCGCCGAAGGAGCCTGGCTGGCTGAGCAAGGCTGTCAATGCGATCGGGGAGGCAATCGCAGCAGTTGCCGGATTCCTCTACGAGCATGCGGGGACTATCGGTGCCATTGCGGGAATGCTGGCCCTTTTCCCCACGCCCTTCGCTCCACTCTTCGCAGGCATCGCAGTGGTGGCAAGTGCCGCGTCGATGAGCAAGAATCTCTCCGACGAGAAGTTCAGAGACGCCTTGGCGTTCGAGGGGAGCGGAATGGAGATCTTTTCCGCGTATGCCTCCATGGTCGGAGACGGCGTTGGCATGTTCCCGGGGGGATCGGCGTTGGCTGCCGCAGGGCGAGAAGTGGCTGGGGGCGTGCGTTTGGCTGGCCGGCTGGGAGTGGGTGTGTCGAATGCCGAAAAAGGGGCGGCATTCTTCAGGGAAATCACCCCCGCCTTCAAATCGGCAGCTGCCGGCGATGTCGCTGACGCATGGCGAGCGGCTCGTGAGACTGGCAGCGGCTCTGCCAAGATGATGGGGGCCATCAGTGCCGGCGGGCTGAATGTCGGTGCGAACATGATGTCGTCCATGGAGAGTTTGGGCGTTCTTCCAGAGGAAGGGTCGGGCCACAACTTCGCAGAGAGCACCAAGGCCGCCGCCACAGCCCATGACCTCGCAGGCTTGTTCGGTTGGCTGTGAGGCGCGATGACGCGGCCCCTGAAAGGTGAATGCAGCAGTGACTGAACTCTGGGCAGAGCCGACGAGCAGTCGGGTACCGGCCTACTGGTACGGAATCCCCCACGGCTACCTGTCGTTGGATCTTGACCCTCCGGTCGAGCAGCTCACGGCCTTGGTGAACCGCATACTTGGTCTGCCCGAGGAGGCAAGGGGGCAGGCGGAGCGGGTGCTTCGGTTCTATGCGGGCGTGGTGACGACGCTGAATGCCCATAACGTTCAGGGCTGCGCCATTGGTCTGCATCCGGATGACGAGGGCGGGTTCGCCTCCTCCGTCCTGACGTTTTCCACCGTGTCCGCTCCGGGCGTGAACGCAACTCTGGTGCTGGCCAATATGGCGGTGGCGGCCGCCGAGGACCCGGACAAGGATGTTCAGCCTCTGGAGCTGCCGTGTGGTACGGGCTTCCTTGCCGCCGAGACCCGGCGCACGGTAGCGCCCGGGGTGCCTCCCGAGGAGGACGGAAGTCTGCATGAGGAGCCAGTGTGGCAGGGCACGATCGCGGCAACGGGCCCGGGCACCTCTGACATCGTTGTGGTGCAGCTGGTGACACCCGCCCTGGAGATGGCCGACGAGTACCGGGATGTCCTACTGGCAGTCGGACATTCGGTGTCGTTCTACGATCCGTCGCCCGCTGAAAAGACGAGTGGGGCCGGCGGCGTGGGGCAGGCCGGAACATCCGACGAGAAGAGGAGCCCCTTCGGTTAGTCTCCTAGAGACCCAGAAGGAGAATGCCATGGCGTACGACTCGCGCAATCCGGCATCGCTGAAGGCTCCTGACGTAGCGCAGGTGCTGAAGGCGAACCGCCTTGTCCTGGTCCGAATCATGACCGTGCGTCTACTAATCACTGTGCTACTTGTGGCATTCGCAGTGGCTTTGTCTCGTATGACCGAGTCGAACTCGATCTTCCTTACCCTGCCCATTGTTGCCGGTGTTTTCGTATTCATCGCTACGGCGTATCGGCTCATCTATGGAACCCGTGTCAGCCAGTGCGCGAGAGTGCTTCGTGACTATCCGCTGGAGTTCCATCCTCGGGTGATCAAGAAGCATGAGCGGTGGACTCAGTACGGCAACGTCTACGAGGTCCGTGTGACAACGCGTGGGCAGCACGGGGCGCCGCTGATGCTGGCGGTCAATGCAGCCGGTCGCCGTCGTTGGCCGGAAGGCGTTGAGGAAGGCGGATGGCTCGCGGGTGACCTGCCCTTCGGTGGTGTTCTGGTGGTTCCGGGGAGTAACGCGATGCTGTTCCTGAAGCCGGCGGACTGGGACAAGACCGCACGGAAACGGGAAGAAGCTGGTGCCGAGCGCACGGCGAGGGCGGAGCGGGCGAAGCTCAACGACAGGACACAGTGGGCGGTGATGATGCGGGGGTTGGGCGCATGAGCACCGCGGGCACGCCGGGTCTTCCTGTTGCCGCCGTTCGCGGCCCGTCGCGTGCGGCAGATAATTGAGGCGACGGCCCAGAGGGCACCCTGTTAGCTTCGGGCATCATGGACCCCGTAGGTGAAAAAGCAATACGCTCCTCCTTCGTCAATTGCTCGAAGGGTGAGGCGAGCCGGATCAAATTGCCCGTGGGGCTGGCTGAACTCCCTTGGGAAGAGCTGGACTTCCTGGGCTGGCGGGACCCGGGGGCGCCGGACCGGAGTTATCTGGTGGCGCCGCGGGGTGACGGGATCATCGGGGTGACGCTGCGGCGGCCGCAGGGGGTGCGGCGGAGTTTCACCAAGACGACGGTGTGTTCGGTGTGTGTGACCGGGCATCCCGGGTCCGGCGTCAGTCTGCTCGCCGCGCGGCGGGCCGGGCCGCTGGGGCGGCAGGGGAATACCGTCGGGACGTATTTGTGTGCCGACCTCGCGTGTTCTCTCTACGTCCGGGGGCGCAAGCGGTCCCAGCTTGCCGGGCGGCATGAGGAGACACTGCCGCTGGAGGAGCGGATCGCCCGTACCGTGCGGAACCTGGATGCCTTCCTGGACAAGGTTCTTGAGGGGGAGTGAGTGAGCGGCGCGCCCGCCACCGCCGTGGCGCCTGCGCCAAGCCAGTCCGCCCCAAAGCCGCCCGCCCCGTAGCCCCACCCTGAAGCCCCACCAAGATCCTCCGCACCAAATCCCCCACCCTACCCACCAGTTCCGGTTGCGGCCCGTCCGTCGGCGGCAGATCCTCGGTGCACGTCGCAGGGGAGGCGGCGTGGAACCAGGGGGACGAACGTGCTGCGAGTGCACTTCACCGCGCAGGATCTGGCGCGTACGCGCGTGGCCGAAGGGGCCGACCCGTTATGGGAGACGGTGCTGAGCCTGCATGCCCTACGGGAGAGCCGGACCGAACCGGCGCTGGCCGCCTGGCGGCAGCATGCCGTACGGCACGGTCCGGGGCCGCTGCGGACCTTGCTGCCGCTGGTGCCGCGGCACGGCTACTTCCCGGACTTCCTCACCCCGTTCGCGGGGCTGGACGGGGTCGAGCCGGGGCTGGAGGCCGTGATGAGCACCCCGCGGGAGCGGCTGCGGTCCGAGCTGGTGCTGCTGTCCGGGCACCGGGCGCTGCCGGGCTGGGCGCGCGGGATCGCGGACGGGGAGCCGGCCGCGCTGCGCCATCTCGCGCGCAGTCTGCGGACCTATCACCACCGGGCGGTGGCGCCGAGCTGGCCGCGGATCGCCGAACGGGTCGGCGCGGACCGGGCGTTGCGCAGGCATGCGCTGGCGCAGTCCGGGGCGGAGGCGATGCTGCGCACCTTCGGGCCGGTGATGCGCTGGCGGCCGCCGGTACTGGAGGCCGGCTATCCGGTGGAGCGGGACCTGTACCTGGAGGGGCGGGGGCTGGTCTTCGTCCCGTCGTATTTCTGCCGCGATGTGCCGGTGGCGCTGGTGGATGAGGCGCTGCCGCCGGTGCTCGTGTATCCGGCGAAGGAGCGGGAGAGCGGGCATGCCGAAGGGCCCCGCCCCCGGGGATACGGGGGCGAGGCCCTTCGGGAGGTGCCGGCGCTGCTGGGCGGCCGGGTCGGGACCCGGATCGCCGCAGGGCTCAGAAGCGGCGGGTGATCAGCGCCCGCTTGACTTCCTGGATGGCCTTGGTGACCTCGATACCGCGCGGGCAGGCGTCCGTGCAGTTGAAGGTCGTCCGGCAGCGCCAGACGCCGTCCTTGTCGTTGAGGATCTCCAGGCGCTGCTCGCCGCCCTCGTCACGCGAGTCGAAGATGAAGCGGTGCGCGTTGACGATCGCCGCCGGGCCGAAGTACTGGCCGTCGTTCCAGAACACCGGGCAGGAGCTGGTGCAGGCGGCGCAGAGGATGCACTTCGTCGTGTCGTCGAAGCGCTCGCGGTCCTCGGCGGTCTGCCGGCGCTCACGGGTCGGCTCGTTGCCGGTCGTGATCAGGAACGGCATCACATCGCGGTACGCCTGGAAGAAGGGCTCCATGTCGACGACAAGGTCCTTCAGCACCGTGAGGCCCTTGATGGCCTCGACGGTGATCGGCTTCTCCGGGTTGATGTCCTTGATCAGCGTCTTGCAGGCGAGACGGTTGCGGCCGTTGATGCGCATGGCGTCGGAGCCGCAGATGCCGTGGGCGCAGGAGCGGCGGAAGGTCAGCGACCCGTCCAGCTCCCACTTGATCTTGTGGAGAGCGTCCAGGACGCGCTCCTTGGGGTCGATCTCCAGCTGGAAGTCCTCCCAGCTGGCGTCCTCCGAGATCTCCGGGTTGAACCGGCGGATCCGGAAGGTGACCGTGATCAGGTGCGAAGCGCCGTCCTCGGCCGCGTCCAGTTCCGCGGAGTGCTTGTCGAGAGTCGGGGTGCTCATCAGTACTTACGCTCCATCGGCTGGTAGCGGGTCTGCACGACCGGCTTGTAGTCGAGGCGGATCGACTCGACGCCGTCTGCGCCCACCTCGCGGTACGCCATGGTGTGCCGCATGAAGTTGACGTCGTCGCGGTTGGGGTAGTCCTCGCGGTAGTGACCGCCGCGGGACTCCTTGCGGGCCAGCGCGGACACCGCCATGACCTCGGCCAGGTCGAGGAGGTTGCCCAGCTCGATGGCCTCCAGCAGGTCGGTGTTGAACCGCTTGCCCTTGTCCTGGATGGACACGTTCAGGTAGCGCTCGCGCAGCTCGCCGATCTTCTCGACCGCGGACTTGATCGTCTGCTCGGTGCGGAACACCATCACATTGGCGTCCATGGTCTCCTGGAGCTCCTTGCGGATCTCGGTGACCCGCTCGCTGCCCGTGGAGTTGCGCAGCCGCTCGACCTGGTCGGCGACCTTCTGTGCCGGGTCCTCGGGCAGCTCGACGTACTCGGCCGTGGCCGAGTACTCCGCCGCCGCGATACCGGCCCGGCGCCCGAAGACGTTGATGTCCAGCAGCGAGTTGGTGCCCAGGCGGTTGGCGCCGTGCACGGAGACACAGGCCACCTCGCCGGCCGCGTACAGGCCCGGCACGACGGTGGTGTTGTCGGCCAGCACCTCACCCTCGACGTTCGTCGGGATGCCGCCCATGGCGTAGTGCGCGGTCGGCTGGATCGGGATCGGGTCCGTGTAGGGCTCGATACCGAGGTAGGTCCGCGCGAACTCGGTGATGTCCGGGAGCTTGGCGTCCAGCTGCTCCGGCGGCAGGTGGGTCAGGTCCAGGTAGACGTGGTCGCCCTCGGGACCGCAGCCGCGGCCCTCACGGATCTCCGTGTAGATGGAGCGCGAGACGACGTCACGCGAGGCGAGGTCCTTCATGACGGGCGCGTACTTCTCCATGAAGCGCTCGCCGTCCTTGTTGCGAAGGATGCCGCCCTCGCCGCGCGCACCCTCGGTCAGGAGGATGCCCATGCGCCAGATGCCCGTCGGGTGGAACTGGAAGAACTCCATGTCCTCCAGCGGCAGCCCGCGGCGGTAGGCCGCGGCCTGGCCGTCACCGGTCAGGGTGTGCGCGTTGGAGGTCACCTTGAAGAACTTGCCGGTGCCGCCGGACGCGAAGATGATCGCCTTCGCCTGGAAGACGTGGATCTCGCCGGTGGCCAGCTCGTACGCGACGACGCCCGCGGACTTCTTGACGCCGTCGACGTCCTGGAGCAGCAGGTCGAGCACGTAGAACTCGTTGAAGAACTCCACGCCCTCCTTGACGCAGTTCTGGTACAGCGTCTGGAGGATCATGTGGCCGGTGCGGTCCGAGGCGTAGCAGGACCGGCGGACCGGGGCCTCACCGTGGTTACGGGAGTGACCGCCGAAGCGGCGCTGGTCGATCGTGCCGTCCGGCGTGCGGTTGAACGGCAGGCCCATCTTCTCCAGGTCGAGGACCGAGTCGATGGCCTCCTTCGCGAGGATCTCGGCGGCGTCCTGGTCGACCAGGTAGTCGCCACCCTTGATCGTGTCGAAGGTGTGCCACTCCCAGTTGTCTTCCTCGACGTTCGCGAGGGCCGCGGCCATGCCGCCCTGGGCGGCGCCGGTGTGGGAGCGGGTCGGGTAGAGCTTCGTCAGGACCGCGGTGCGGCTGCGCTTCGTGGACTCGATGGCCGCGCGCATGCCCGCGCCGCCGGCGCCGACGATGACGGTGTCGTACTTGTGGATCTTCATGGTTCCAGTCAGCCCCGGCTTCAGGAGATGTTCGGGTCGAAGGTGAAGATCACCAGCGTGCCCAGAAGGACGGTGAACACCGTCGCGGTGTACAGCAGCATCTTCAGCCAGAAGCGGGTGTTGTCCCGCTGTGCGTAGTCGTTGATGACCGTACGCAGGCCGTTGGCGCCGTGCAGCATGGCCAGCCACAGCATCAGCAGGTCCCAGACCTGCCAGAACGGCGAGGCCCAGCGGCCGGCCACGAACGCGAAGCCGATCTTGGAGACGCCGCCGTCGAGGACCAGCTGGATCAGCAGGTGGCCCAGGACCAGGACGACCAGCACGATGCCGGACAGCCGCATGAACAGCCAGGCCTGCATCTCGAAGTTGCCACGGGAGGCGCGCCCGGTCTTCTTGGTGCGCTTGCGCGGCGGCTCGATGACCGGGGCCGGGTGGTCCACGTCGTAGAGCGAGACGCCCTCCGTCCCGCCCGCCGCCGTGGTCTCTGCGGAGGTGGTTTCAGACATCTCGCGTCAGCTCCCGAACAGCGTGCGCAGGGTGTGCTGCAACACGGGGTAGAAGGCACCGGCCATCAGGACGACCCAGATACCGACAACGGTCCACAGCAGCTGCTTCTGGTACTTCGGGCCCTTGGACCAGAAGTCCACCGCGACGACCCGCAGGCCGTTGAGCGCGTGGAAGAGAATGGCGGCCACCAGGCCGTACTCCATCACGTTGACGATCGGCGTCTTGTAGGTCGCTACGACGTCGTCATACGCCTCGGGGGAGACGCGGACGAGTGCGGTGTCGAGGACGTGAACGAACAGGAAGAAGAAGATGAGGACGCCGGTGACTCGATGAGCCACCCAGG
>Ga0207426_1000708_pt1 | contig 39401 bp, 42 predicted proteins | sample AraplaMF_Cvi_mMS_FD_184265 | JGI IMG/M metagenome (GOLD analysis project Ga0207426, IMG submission 184265) | Arabidopsis root microbial communities from the University of North Carolina, USA - plate scrape MF_Cvi_mMS (SPAdes) (version 2) | ecosystem: Host-associated > Plants > Roots > Endosphere... | reverse complement strand
CGCCGGCTCAGACAAAACGCCCCACATCGCGGCGACGGCCGCCCGCGTCTTCGGCGGCGAGCCCGGCCCCGACCGCCGCCAACAGCCCAACGTCAACCAAAGCCACAGGCGCTGTGAGAGATGCGGGCTAGCGGAATATTGGGTTTGGAGAGCGCGTGGGAGTTCTATTCTGAATCCTCCAGAGGCGGCTACTCTTCATCACGAATCTCGCTACCCGCGACCAGGAAGCGCTTGCGGCGGGCCAGTGCTGACGCGAGTAGACGCCATTAGCCGAGATTGACATATCCCAGATCGATGGAGCCCATTCCATCGGCGAGCAGCCCATCCGGGCGACGTACGTGCCAGCCACCTTGCTCGAGGACGGTGAATGTCAACTGGTCGTTGTTGCGGAGGACGCGATATCTTCCAGCCTCAATGGGAATGACTGCGCCGGTATCTTCGTCGACTAGATAAATGCAATCCGTCATTGGCATGGAGATCCCCTCTGTGACTGATCAAGCGTGACCTGGGATCGGGACGGACGCAAGCACTTCAAACCCCGGGGGGCTTGCATCAACTCACGAACCTGCGAGCGCAGCGTTCAACAGATTTGCCAATCGAGTGGCTGCTAGAGACACCTGCTGCTCGGACACGCTTCTCGCATTTGTCTCGTAGTCTCTGGTTAGCTCTGGCTTGGCGGTTGCCATCGACATCGTCCGATTTGCCCTTGTGTTCGGCAGGTAGTAGAACGATCTGAAGATCGGGAGGCTGGCATGTCAGACAATGCATCGAACGATGCGCCCAAGGTCGACGCCGTCGGCTCAAGCGGCGAAACCCGGCAAACGAGTGAAACGGTGGGCGATGCGCTCTTGAAGGTCGGGTTCAAACCGTCGAAAAGTGGGCGCAAAATCGTGGGACAAGGAAAACGCCGGAAAACCTTGAGAAAATTTTCGAAGGATTCGCACAAGTAGGTGCGGTCTCGGATGTCCGGGTCGGCGTTTCGTCCACCCTTGTCATTGGACCTGATTGAAACAGTGGAAAGGCAGCTCAGCCACGAGATGTCCTTCGGAGTCCGTCCCTGCGCGGGCACGGCATCGCTCATCGGCTCCTCCGCGAAGCCCAGCATGTCCTTGGTCGGCCGGGACTGCTCGTCATGGTGAAGGCACACCCCGACGATTTCGGCGAAGGTGCCAATGAGAAGCTCGGCGCCTACTATCAATCAGACAAGCAATTGCGACTCCGCCAGGTCTCGAAGAAACATGAGGGGTGGCTGGTCGCTGCGTGGCAGGACGCTGTCGTCAACGAGAAGGACGAGCGCTTTCTGGAGCTGGACGTCAAGGAAACGCCTGCAGTCGATGAGAGCGACTAGGGGCTCCGCGTTCTTATCGACCGAACAACCAACCGAGCAGGCCGCGACGCTTCGGAGGCAAGGGCTGCGGGTCTGGGCGGCTCTCGACTCTGGCTTTTGAGCTGAGTTCTCCGAACAGCAATTCCATGCGTTCGGCATCCTCCCGCTCCTTGTCGGCGTCGATCGCTTGAGATCGGCGGCAAGCATGTCCGCATACAGTACAGCCGCCGTTCTATGCGCCGACGGCTCGCCCCACAGCTCCCGCATCCATTTTCCATCGGTGGCTCCAAGGAGAAGGAGCTGGTCGAAACCGACGCGGTCATACGAGAGGTCGAGAGCGGCGACGCGGGCATATGGAACGCGCTGGATGATGCCGTATCCGGCATAGCTCGCCATCGCCGCAAGGTGGTGTAGCTCTCGGAGTAGATCCTGGTAACCCACCTTTTCCTTGCGCGCCGTCCGGATCTTCGTACGAAGAGCGATCGCCATCTCGCGCCATGCTGCGGGCAGGGGCAGATGTCGACGAGCCATGGCATAACGCTGATCGGGATCGTCCTTGATGCGGTCGAGGGCGTGCGACCAGAACTCGCCGTTCTCGGGCGCCGGGCCTGGAGCCTGCGTTATGATGGTGCCGTCAGGTTCTTCCCGGGTTGAGAAATCCCAAATGGTGCGGTCGAGCGCGCGAGCCTCTTCGTTGGTTGTCGTATCGACCCACAGGATCTGTACTGTCACAGCAAGCTTGCCTGAATGGGATCGCCTTCTTTCGAAATGATGCTGGAGCCGTAGGCTTCGCGTGACGTGATCATGATTGCGTCGTTCGGGGCCGGGCCTGCGAGATGCTGAGCTTCCTCCCATGGCGCATTCATCCAGACATCCGTCTCCTCCTTCGTCAGCAGCAGGACGGGCATCGCCTTCCAGTGAATGGGCTTCACGATGTCGTTCGGGTTCGTAGTCAGGAAACCGTATAGATCGTCTGTTGTCAGCCCGTCCTTCACCTTCCGTACGCTTGTCCACTGCGGCACGTGGATCCCGGCGAAGAACATAAGCTCTTTGCTTTCGTTTCGCCCGAACCAGGCATTCGGGACTTTCCCTCCCGGCTCCTGACTGTCGGGATCGGGTTCAGCGAAAGTTGTCACCGGAACGATGCATCTATGCTCGACGCCAAACCATTGCCTCCAATGCTTGAGATTGAGCTTCCGGACATTCGTCACGCCGCGATCAGGCTCCATCCGCAGGAGTTCGTCCATATCGAAGGACTTCCCCTTGGCCGCGAGTTTCGCGGCACGGCCTTCGGCAGCTTCCTCTTGGACGCGCGTCGGAGATGGCAGACCCCAGCGGGCATGGACGAGCTGCTTGCGGCCGTCGGCAGTGTTGCGGATGATCGGCCCCATCTGGTCAGGGTTCATTTGATAACTGGGCATCAAGTTGATCATGCTCTCGGCATCGATCGCCCACTTCCGAATCCAGTCTTTGTCATCCATGCGGTACAAGTTGCACATCTCGCCCGAACCTCCTCCGGCACGTCAGTTGCGAGCGCCAGAATCCTTGCCGTCGGTGACGTTTGTCAACCCAGGTCGGGTTCACGCTGGAAGGTAGTCAATGGATCTGTCCGCTTGCCTCTGCCTCATTGAGAGTGATCGCGTGATCGGCGAAGGCGTCGAGGTTCTCGAAGAACTGCATGCCTGTGAGGAATTTATAGACCTTCGCGATCACATCCTGAGGATCTTTAAACTGGTACCAAAGGGGCGGCGTAGCGAGGTCATGCATTTCGCCAGTCGATTTCACCATCATGAGGGAGCGGTACATTCCGCATCCGTCACCTGAGCGAACATCGATCGCGATATCGAACCTGCCCGACGGAGCGCCCGTGTGCTTGTTGTGAACATTTGCCGTCAGAAGCTGGCTGTCGGGTCTACTCTGGATCGCCTTCACCATCTCGTCGTGGGCCTCGACTATCTTAAACGGGGCGAGCGGCCCCCAGTAAAGCTCGGTCATCGGAGCTACGGGCACACCAATGAGTACAGCTCCGCCGTCGTTCGAATGCTTCTGCATCGTCGTTCTCCCACTGTAGTTTTTCAGATTAGCGACTTCTGTCACCTGGATGTTCTTATTATGTTCTGATATGCGTCAATGTCAACAATTTTGACTAAAGAGTGATTCCGTTGTCACCAACCTGCTGTTCTGTCTGGAGATTCATGAAGTCGATACGCAAGCGAACCCCGGTGTTTCCGCTGCTCTTGGCCGGGCTGGTTCTCTCATCCGTATCTGCAGGAGCAGAGCAGTTTGTCGGCCGAGCTTCGGTCATCGACGGCGACACGATCGAGATCGCCGGGCAGCGGATCCGGTTGAATGGGATCGATGCTCCGGAAAGCTGGCAGGCCTGTCGCGACGCGGCAGGGAGGCCGTACCGTTGCGGCAAGGATGCCGCGTTCGCACTCGACAAGTTCCTTTCGAAATCGCGCCCGGTCCGCTGCGTGGGCCACGGCAAGGACAGATATCGGCGCGTTGTTGCCGATTGCTGCAGGGCAGATGGACAGAGCGTGAATTCCTGGCTGGTCAGGCAGGGCTGGGCGATCGACTGGCCTCGATATTCGAAGGGCGCGTTCCGGAGCGATCAGACAGTCGCACGCACGGCTCGTGCAGGTGTCTGGCGTGGAGCATTTGAAGTTCCATGCGAGGCGAGAGCAGCCCGAGTAAAGCGGCGGGCGGCCTGCTGAAGTACGGGATTCGCGGCTGAGCCCTGCTAACCTACGAGGGCCGCTGCGCGCCGACTGCGGACATCGGCTCGGCTTGGATAGACGACCGCTACGGGGCCGGAAGCCGTCGGCTCCCTTGTCGCAAAAATCCCAAAACCTGCGACACATTTTGCGACTAAAACCTTCGACGTAGCAAGCTCTAGGAATTGCGCGACAAACGACACGGCCAGAATTGGCGTGGGCTCGTTTCTATTTCAGATTCGACGATCGTAAATGATTGCGCGATCTGGCATTCTTTGGGTCACAATCATGATTGAATAAAGGATACGACAATGACCGAACCGCAAGAACACAACCAGTTTGATGGCCCTCAGATGCAGGGAGTTCATTACGAGCGGGCTGATATGTCAGGTGCGAATTTCGACGGCGTAAACCTTGCAGATGCGCGGTTTTACGCTGTTTTGACCAAGGCAAAATTCACCGACACCAATTTAAGCGAAGCGTTTTTTGACGATATCAGCCTTGCGGATGCGCGCTTTAACAACGTCAATCTGTCTGGAGCCACCATCACGAATGCAAACCTATCGCGGTTGACCATAAGCGGCGTCACGTTGGCAGATTCAGACATCAAAGACGCCGATTTGACTGGGATGCGCATCAATGGCGTTCTCGTAACCGATCTTTTCCTGGCCTATGAAAACGCGAAAACCTGATGGCCGTGGATGACTTCGTGCACATCGAGAAACAGCGTAGATTGGCGTCCTGAAATTCACCACCTTGAGCAAAACGGCCATGGCAGCAGGAAACAAATCGTCGCAAGCGGAAGCGTCACCGAAACGTCGCCACAAATTCAATCCCAAGCGAGAACCCAGGCCACAGGTACTCGCACAGGCGAATCGAACCGTCTTACGGATGGCTTCTGCGGTGGTGGTTGCCTTTCTCGCCGTCCTCGCCGTTCAGGTATTCTGGTAACTGCAAGCGCGATTAGCGATTTTTTGTCGAGTTGGAAGACCGCTCTTGGGGCCAAGCGGTCACCGGCGGATAGAGTAAATGATCTGGTCGGAGCCAAACCGACTTAACGCCCAAAGCGGACCCGTCCACAAACAGCCGAGTCGCCCTTTCTCTCCTGGAAACGCGGACTATTTCACACTGCTGCGCACATCCCGGCGCGGTCCTCGTTGAATTACCCGGCTTCGGCCATGTGATCCGCAATATACGCAGCGTCTTCACCAACGCCAAAGAGCAGGCCGGACTTGAATGTGTGCATCCAATGCAGCCCAAGGAAATACAAATTCGGGCAGTTGGTGACGCCGCGTTCCTGAATAGGTGCTCCGCCTTCGTCGAACACCGGAATGTCCAGCCAACCAAAATCGAAAGTGTATCCGGTGCACCAGACGACGGAACCGATGTTTGCAGTCTTCAAATCCAGGTTTGGAATGGGCAGAACTGGAACGGGCCGTCCCGGCGTGTCCTTCGCATCTTCAACGGGCAGGTCGAGTGATTTCGCCTTCGCGCACTCATCCGCAGCATGCTTGAAGTCGCTATAGGCTCGGTCTGCCTCCGTCAAAACATACTCGGCATCATCATTGAAGTAGAGTTTGCCGCCCGCGACGCCCTCGAGCCGCCCGAGAACGACGCCCCCCTTTAGAATGAAGCGACGCACGTCAACGTCATACCCACCGTTGACCCCTGTGATCACCGTAGTGGTCGGATATTTGCGCTCTGGGAAGCTATTGATCGGTACATCAAAACGGCCCATGGACATGAACCACCAGAAGTTGTCGCGATCGCGGTATCGGCGCGGCACACGGCGATGGGCGCTCACGCTAAAATAGACTACACGGCCATCGACATTGAGTTCATCAGCAATCTGACAACCAGAAGCACCGCTACCGACCACGAGGACCGCGCCCGGTGGGAGCTGCTCGGGGTTTCGGTAATCGTTTGCATGCACTTGATAGACATGCGGCGGCAGGTCGCGCGACCATGCCGGCAGCGACGGTCGTTGAAACGGGCCCGTCGCGACGACGACCCGCGATGCGCTGAACAGACTGTCATTCGTCTCAATGAGAAAGCGGTCGGAGTGGCGATCGCGACGCAGCAACGAGACTTCCGTGCCACAGCGAACCGGCGCATCTATGAACTTTGCGTAGTCCTCGACAAACTTGCCAACGTCGCGATGATGCGCGAATGCGTCCGGGCTATCGCCAGCGTATTCGAATCCGGGCAGCCTCAACGACCAATTCGGGAATTGGAAGCGGAGCGAGTCCCATCGCTCGCCCAACCAACGCTCCGCGACGCGCTTGCGTTCAAGAACAACATGTTCTCGGTTGCATTTGCGCAAATGGTAGCTCATGGCCATGCCACTTTGGCCGCCGCCGATAACTACAGTGTCGTGTCGGTTCAGCACTCCTGCGTCTCCAGGCCGGCTAGAGCTGCAGGAGCCTAACAAAGCCAACCTGAAAGGACAACGCCGACGTTAAACAGGTCGTGGTCAGCGCAATGCCGGCAAGTACGGCGGAGATCGGCTGAATGCGTTGTGCCAATTTTGTGATAATGACCGGAATGCGGGCGCAAAGCAGCCGCATCCTTCGATGATGAAGCATGACCGCTTCGGGCCGATTGCGGACGAGTACGTCGGTCTGAAAGCGCCATAAGGTGACCTTCAAATCAGGCCGGATCGCGCCAGGAACAGACTACGCTCTAGGTTGGTTTCGGGGGCATGTGCGTATTCGGCTTGCCGGTGAGCGTCGGCCCGTAGAGGATAACAACGACCAGCGCAGTCACACACCACGTCGCGACCAGCAGCATGATGTGGCGTTGGCTGTCGATCGCGTTCAGGCCGAGATTGCCGGTGATGACCAGGCCGTCGGCGGCGTGGGCGATCAAGGTCATGAGCACGCTGCCCCTGGTGTTGTTGAAGAGCCAGCCGAACACGATCGTGAAGGCGAAGGTCCCAAACAGCGCGTAAGCCGGCAGCATGTCGAGGAGGACGAGCGGCACGTGCCAGATGACAACCAGCACGCCGAGGATGGCGCTCGCGACGAGCGGCAAGTGCCATTCCTGCAGACGCGGAAGGGCGAAGCCACGCCAGCCGAGTTCTTCTTGCATCGGGCCGTCGAGGGGATTGACGAGGCGAATGGCGAACATCATCAGAATGGTCGGCACTGAAGCGATCAACGCAGCCGTGGGGTTCGGCCCGCCGAAGACCATGTTCAGATAAGCGGGCGTCACGCCGATCACCGGCGCTATGAGCAGGGCGACCGCAAACCATTCCCAGCCCACCCGCCAGATGGCGAACTTCTTAAGGAGCGCGCCGATACCGGGCCTGCCTCCGGTGATTGCGGTCACGATCAGGGCGGCATAAAGCGGACCAGGCACCATAAGGAGGAAAGGCAACGCGAGCGCGCCGGTCAGGAGAGTGCCGGCATAGATCCGCTCCGGCAGGATCCAGCCGAGCCAGGTCAGGATGTAAGCGATGGCGAAAAACGCAACGAGTGGGTAACGGCTGATCTGCCTGCGGATGGAGGTCATGTCGGTTCCTTTGCTTTAACACTCGGAGTGAACGACCCAGCCGCTGAAAGCCGTTTCGACTAGGCCGCAAACTCATAATCGGGGTTTCGGCAGCGGTATGTTTTTGATTCAATGAGGCCACGCCGGGATCATCCGCTGGATGGGGGCCTTGTCATACGCGCCGTCATTTCGGCGAGTTCTTTCTCGATAACTTCGGGGGCCTTCGCTCTGAAAGTCACGGCGACAAGCTGCTCGAGGCGGAGACGCGAACACGATGCTGACGGCTTGAGTAGCTATAGGACACGCGGCTCGATTTTTCAGTCGCCGCAAGTGGGGTCGTTGCTTCCTAGCTGGCGGCTGTTCACCGCCAGCTAGGGTTACCACTCCGATCGTATCATCTACGCACGGACACAATCCTTCATAACTGCGAAGGCCCCAGCTTGACCGTCACCTTGTCGATCGTCCCGGTGAAGGGGAACGGCAGTTGATAGTCCTTGCCGTTGATTTCGCTTCGGGTGTCGACACCGACGTCGAACGTCTCGTCAGCTACCTGCTGGAAGGAGATCGAGTTCTCCTGCTTGCCGGTGGCGACGACAGCGCCGTCGACCTTCAACTCGCCCGTGCCGCCCTTGGCGATGCCTGGGCCGCCATAGGTGTAATCGAACACGATCGTGTGTTTGCCGGCCGGGAGCGCATCCTTCCCTACCCACTGATATTGGGCGAGCGTGAGCATGTTGTAGTCGAACACGGGCTTGCCCTTCAGAAGGTACATGCCCCAGCCGCCCCAGCGACCGCCCAACGTTGCGATCACGCCGTCGCCGCTGGCCGGCACGTCGACCTCGGCGGTGATCGTGTAGGACTTGCCCACGAGGTTCGGCGCATTGCCGATTGGGATGCCGGAGTTGATGCCGGTGTAGACGAACTCGGTTTTGCCTGCCACGGCGCTGGGCCGTGGGGCGACCGCGCGCGCGAACGAACTGTTGTCGATCGGCAGGACCTGATATTTGGCCGCCTCCGTGTCCCAGAGGGCCTGCATCTCCTTGAGCTTATCTGGCATCTTCGCCGCCAGATCGTTCGACTGGGAAAAGTCCTCCGCTAAGTTGTAGAGCTCCCACTTGTAGTCGGCAGGAGCAGGCATAGGCGCATTCAAAATCCAAGGCCCGTGCGGCGGCGTTGTGTTGGCATACCAGCCTTCATGATAGATGCCACGATTGCCTATGAGCTCGAAGTACTGGGTCGTCCGCTTCGAGGGAGCAGTGGCATTCGCCTTGTCCCAGGTATACGCCATGCTCACGCCTTCGATCGGCTTCTGCTTGACGCCGTCGACGGTGTCGGGTTGGGTTACGCCGGTGGCTTCGAGTATCGTCGGCACGATGTCGATGAAATGGTGGAACTGGTTCCGAACACCACCGGCATCCTTGATGCCATTGGGCCAGGACATGACCGTGCCCTGCCGCGTGCCACCAAAGTGCGATGCGACTTGCTTGGTGAACTTGAACGGCGTGTCGAATGCCCAGGCCCAGGCCGCCGACATGTGAGGGTAGGTCGCGTCCGAGCCCCACGTGTCATAAGCTTTGAGCTGCTCTTCGATCGGCGTATCCGGCGTGCCGTTGTAGGCCCGCCATTGGTTCGGTGTGCCGGACAGCGTGCCCTCGGGGCTCGTGCCGTTGTCACCGACGATGTAGATGATCAACGTGTTGTCGAGGTCGCCCATGTCCTTGACCTGCTGGATGACGCGGCCGATCTCGTAATCGGTATAGGCAGCGTAGGCGGCAAAGACTTCTGCCTGACGGGCGAATAGCTTTTTCTGATCGGCCGAGAGCGAATCCCATGTCGGCAGGTCGTCCGGCCACTGCGTCAACACGGTGTTCTCGGGGATCACTCCGAGACGCTTCTGGTTCGCAAAGATCTGATCGCGCATGGCGTTCCAACCCATGTCGAACTTGCCTTTGAACTTGTCGATCCATTCTTGCGTCGGGTGATGCGGCGAATGTGTTCCGCCGGGTGCGTAGTACATGAACCAGGGCGAATCCGGCGCCGACGAGTCCATGCCTTTCAGGTAGGTGACGGCCTTGTCGGCCATGTCAGTCGTCAGGTTGTATGTTCCCTCATGGCCGATCCATGGGAAAATCTGCCGATTGTTCTCGAACAGGAACGGCGTCCATTGATCGGTCTCGCCGCCCTGGAAGCCGTAGAAGTAGTCAAAGCCCATTCCGGAGGGCCACTGATCGAACGGCCCGGCCACCGTGTATTGGAAGGACGGCGTATTGTGGTTCTTGCCGAACCAGGACGTGCCGTAGCCATTGTCGTTGAGGATCCTGCCGACCGTCGCACTTTCCGGGCCGATCAGCGAATCGTAGCCCGGAAAGCCCGTCGATAGCTCGGCGATGACTCCGAAGCCGACGGAATGGTGGTTGCGGCCGGTGATGAGTGCCGCTCGGCTCGGAGAGCAAAGGGCAGTCGAGCAGACCTGGGTGTATCGAATTCCGCTGGCGGCCAGGGCATCAAGCGTTGGCGTCGGTATGACGCCGCCGAAGGTTCCGCTGACGCCATAGCCCTGATCGTCCGTCATGATCAGCAGAACATTCGGTGCACCCTTTCCGGGCGTGATCCGCGGTGCCCACCAGACCTTGGATCCCTCGAGCGTCTCCTTGATGACCCCACCGAACTTTGGGGTAGCCGCAGGGATCTGGTTACCGGGGATCGTAGTGGTGGCGCTGGGCGAGCCTAACTCTCCGGTTACCACTTGAGCGGCCGCGGGGCCGATGAACCCTGAAAAGGCGACGAGGGAAACGGCGGCTAGAAGACTGTCACGTAGTTTTAAATTGCAATGAAATCGCATGCGAATTCCTCCCCTTTGTCTCGAAAAGCAGGCTGAATAAAAGCAGTGAATTCATGAGCGTCGGTGATGGCGCGCTGGTCTTGAGGCCCGCTCGTATGCAACGGCAGGGTGGCGGTTTGTGAACATGTGGTCAAGGAAATTCTAATATAAGCAGCAAGCGAAGAAACCTGAGAGCAGAAGGATGTAACCAATGCGACTCTCTCGCTTCCCAATTGCCCCGCCAGTGCGCGGGGCACTCCCTCTGAGTTGCCGGCACACGAGACGTTTTCGACCGCGACCTGGTGACAGTCTGGCGCGAAGAGGATGCGGAAGCTTCCGCCGAGAAGAGGCGACGGGCGGCGCTGAAGACCAAGCTGACACGTTCCCTGAAGAGCAAGGGCAAGCTTACGTTCGAAACTTCTAGGCTGGGAAGAGTTCGATCGTGATGGACTTCTCCGCTAGGATCCAAGCGTCGGCAACCTCTTCAGGTCGATATCATCTACTGCCCCATTCGCTTCTTCATGCAGTCCTCGACCCCTTCCCAATAGTCGTCGAAGGCATTTCGGTAGAACTTGAAGATAGGGTCTTCTGGTGTGGCCTTGCGGGCCAGTTTCCCATTCTGGACGAAGACGAATTTTATGCCGCTCTTTGGAGGATGGCGCAGGCGAGCGCTGACGACTTCATTTTCTCCTTGATCCATGTCTGCCCCGTCAATCAGATGGGCGATCGATTTTCACTCAGCCTGGACACCGACAGGAAAACTACGACAGGTACGCGCCAGAGCCTCGAGCGCTATATCGGTCGTATGGATGCGACCAATATATGGGCTTCGAACATCTGCGCTCACCATTGAAGCGGAACCACAGAACGAAGACGAGGATACGAAGAAGGAATGAGTTGATGCTTGGCGTCTAAAGCGCCAGCCGCAACTGCGGCGCCGTTTCCGACCTCCGCCGTTCCAGCGAAGACAGCGACACGCCAAGCAGGCGTATGCCTTTTCGCGGCGGGAAGATTGGCACGAGAAGCAGTTCGATCACCTCCTCAAGATTGGCGATCGCTGGGAGAGGTACCGGAACGGTCTTGCTTCGGGTGATCTGGCTGAAGTCGGCATATTTGATCTTGAGCGTCACCGTCTTCGCGCCAATTTCGTTGGCCTCGCAGTAGCCCCAGACCTTTTCGATCAGCGACTGAAGCCCTTCGCGCGCGGGTTCGTAGGTATGGATGTCCTGCGAAAACGTGTCTTCCGCACCGATGGATTTCCGAACGCGGTCGGGCCTGACCTGGCGATTGTCGATGCCGCGAGCAATCCCATAGAAATACGGTCCCGACTTCCCGAAATGTTCGACGAGGAAGTCGAGTGTTTTCTCCTTCAGGTCCGCTCCCGTTTCGATTCCGAACCGATGCATCTTCTCGGCCGTCGCCGGCCCCACGCCGTGAAACTTCTTGACGGGTAGGCGCTCGACGAAGGCGGGGCCGTTCGTCGGCGTGATGACGGCCTGGCCGTTCGGCTTGTTGAGGTCGCTTGCCATCTTGGCCAGAAACTTATTGTAGGAAATTCCCGCTGACGCGTTGAGCCCGGTCGTCGCCTTGATCCTGGCGCGGATCTCTTCGGCGATCTCGGTCGCAATCTCCATGCCCTTTAGGTTTTCGGTGACGTCCAGATAAGCCTCGTCAAGCGACAACGGCTCGATTATCGGCGTGTATTCGGCGAAGATCGTTCGGATCTGCAACGACACGGCTTTGTAGACGTCGAAGCGTGGCTTGACGAAGATGAGCTCCGGGCATTTCCGCTGCGCAGTCACCGACGGCATGGCGGAATGGACGCCGAACCTTCTGGCCTCATAACTGGCGGCCGCCACCACGCCGCGGGCAGCAGGACTGCCGACGGCAACCGGCAGGCCACGCAGCTCCGGATTGTCGCGCTGCTCGACCGATGCGTAGAAGGCGTCCATGTCGACATGCACGATCTTGCGCGGCCGTTCGCGGTTGTCTTCGCCTGTCATCATCTAGCCTCCATCAGCGAGACCATGACTCAAACATGGGAAGTGTGCCCCACACTTGTCACCTTGGGGCGTCTGCATCCGCTCGCAGCCCATGGCCATGCGCCGGCGGATTTCCGCGAAGGTGACGCTTGTGCCAAACGCTTTCACCAACAGTCTGCGCTCATGCGCACAATGGCGATCGCAGACCCGGCAGACGAGTTCGACCACCGGGACCTTGTGATCTTTCAGTCTCGGGATCGCATCGTCCACAAGCCGCGTTCGGCGCATCCGAAAATATTCCTTCCTCACCATCCGATTGAATCCGCTGGCGATTTTTCTGCCTTGCACCCGTGCTCAACTTCAGCGGGTTACATGCGCATTGACTCATTTATTCGATGGGAACAAATACAGAACATATTGCTGTTACTCAAGCTGAAAACGGGTTGCCGACAAAGGGAGATCATGAACTCAGCCGCCGCTCCAAACGCCGTCCTCGACGGCCTGCGCGAACAGATTGCGCACCTGGAAAGCGCCAGTCAGCGCAAGCGAGGCGTTTTGCCTTTCGGCGTGGCACAGATCGACGAGCGGCTTCCGGGCGGTGGGTTGGCCTATGGGGCGTTGCACGAGTGTGCTGGCGGCGGAGCTGGCACCGTCGATGGGGCGGCCGCCGCCCTGTTCGTGGCCGGGATAGCCGCTCGCACTCAAGGCAAGGTCGTCTGGTGTCTGACACGTCCCGACCTGTTCTTCCCAGCTTTGGCGCAGGCGGGCCTGCATCCGAACCGGGTCGTCTTCGTCGAGTCCGACAAGGAGGAGGATGTCCTTGCCAACATGGAGGAGGGCCTCTCATACGGCGGCCTCGGCGCGGTGATTGGCGAGATCGTCCGCCTGCCGATGGCCGCCTCCCGGCGACTGCAACTTGCTGCCGAGAGGACCGGCACGATGGCGCTCGTGGTGCGGCGGTGGCGGCGGCAGACCGAGGCCAGCGACTTCGGGCAGCCGACTGCAGCGACCACGCGCTGGAGGGTGAGCGTCATTCCAAGCGAGGAGCTGCCGGTTCCGGGAGTCGGGCGGGCGAGGTGGTTTCTGGAACTGATGAGGGTGAAAGCGGGTGAGTGCGCCGAGTTCGAAGTAGGAGCCTGCGATGCCGAGGGTCGTATCGATATTTTTTCCCGATCTGCCGACGGACAGGATCAGGCGGGCCGATCCCGCTATTCCCGTTGACCAGGCGATCGCCGTCATTTCGAAGAGCGGCTCCAAGCGCTGGGTTTCGGCCGCCGATCCTGCAGCCAGGAAGGCTGGAGTCCACATGGGCATGCCGGCCGCCAAGGCGCAGGCGCTCTTCCAGGGTCTCCGGATGATCGACGCTGATCCCGCCGCCGATGCAGTGGCGCTCGAGCGCATCACCATGTGGGCGCTGAGCCAGTATTCCCCGATCGTCGCCGTCGACGTGCCGGACGGCATCGTCATGGATACGGAAGGCGCCGACCATCTGCGGGGCGGCGAGGAGCGCATGTTGACGAGTATCGCCAACCGCTTCCGCGCCAAGGGCCTGACGGCGCGAGTGGCCATCGCCGACACTTGGGGCGCCGCAAACGCATGCGCCAGAGCGATCAACCGCGAGACCGTCATTGTTCCAAGAGGCGAGACCGTCCGGGCAGTGGAAAAGCTGCCGATCTCTCTTCTACGGCTTCCTGAGAAGATCGTCGGCGACCTGCGGACGCTCGGCTTCAAGACGATCGGCGAGCTCGCGAATACTCCTCGCGCACCGCTCACGCTCCGCTTCGGACCGGAGGTCGGCCGCCGCCTCGACCAGATGTTCGGCCGCACACCTGAGCCTATCGATCCCATCCGGACAGTCGAGCTTGTCGAAGTCAACAGGGTGTTCGCCGAACCCATCGGCGCCGCGGAGACCATCAACAAGTATGTCGCCCGACTGGTCGTCCAGCTTGTCGATGAGCTGCAGACAAGGGGTCTCGGCGTCCGTCGCGCCGACCTCATTGTCGAGAAGGTCGACGGCACCCGGCAAGCCATCCGCGCGGGGACCGCCAAACCCGCTCGTGATGTCGCCTGGCTGACCAAGCTCTTCAAGGACAGAACCGAGAAGATCGAACCCGGCTTCGGGATCGAGAAGATGACCCTGGTCGCCGTCATGGCGGAACCGCTGGAAGAAGCCCAGAAGTCGTCGTCGCTGGTCGAAGACGAGGTCATTGATGTGACACCCCTGATCGACATCTTCGGGAACCGGGGAGCGCGGGTGTATCGCGTCGCCCCCGTTGCTTCGGACGTTCCCGAGCGTTCCGTCCGGAGGATCGGTGCCGCATCCGATCCGGTCGAAGCCTCGTGGGTCAATCATTGGCGCCGTCCCGTACGTTTGCTGGCGCGGCCGGAACAGGTCGATGTGATGGCGCTGATGCCCGATCATCCGCCCGTGTGGATCATGTGGCGGGGCAAGCGACGGAAGGTGAAGAACGCCGACGGTCCAGAGCGCATCTTCGGCGAATGGTGGGAACGCAATTCCGAGATGGCCGCGGTCCGCGACTATTTCGTGATCGAGGACGAGGGCGGTGAACGGCTCTGGATCTTCCGGTCCGGCGACGGCGTGGATACGGAAACAGGCAGCCATAAATGGTTCGTGCACGGGGTCTTCGCATGAGATACGCGGAGCTGCAGGTCACAACACATTTTTCGTTCCTGCGGGGTGCGAGTTCGGCGCAGGAGCTGTTCGAGACCGCCAAGATGCTGGGGATCGACGCCGTCGGCGTTGTCGACAGAAATTCGCTTGCAGGGATTGTTCGGGCGCTGGAAGCCTCGCGGTCGACCGGGATCAGGCTTGTCGTCGGCTGTCGCCTCGATTTGCAGGACGGGATGTCGATCCTCGTCTACCCCACCGACCGCGCGGCTTACTCCCGGCTGACACGCCTCATCACGCTGGGTAAGTCCCGAGGCGGCAAGAACAACTGCATCCTGCACTGGGACGATGTCATCACCTATTCCGACGGAATGATCGGTATCCTCGTGCCCGACCTTCCAGACGAGACTTGCGCCGTCCAGCTTCGGAAGATGTCCGATATCTTCGACAATCGTGCTTACGTTTCTCTGTCGCTGCGTCGGCGGCCGAATGACCAGATGCGGCTTCACGAGATCTCCAACCTCGCCGCTAAGTTCAAGGTCCGCACGGTGGTCAGCAACGACGTGCTTTTCCACGAACCCGGCCGCCGTCAGCTTCAGGACGTCGTCACCTGCATTCGCAACAACACGACCATCGATCAGGTCGGTTTCGAGCGCGAGCGCCATGCAGACCGATACCTGAAGCCACCGGAGGAGATGGAGCGGCTGTTTCCCCGGTACCCGGAGGCGCTTGCCCGCACTCTTGAGATCGTCGAGCGATGCCGCTTCAGCCTCGAAGAGCTGACCTATCAGTATCCGGAGGAAGCCATCGTGCCCGGCAAGAGCGCACAGGAATCCTTGGAGCACTATCTGTGGGAATGCGTACCCAACCGCTACCCGGAAGGCCTGCCGCCGGACGTGCTCAAGACCGTCCGGCACGAGCTCGACCTCATCCAGAAGATGCGATACGCGCCGTACTTTTTGACTGTTTTCAGCATTGTCAAATATGCGCGCAGCCAAGGCATTCTTTGCCAGGGCCGCGGATCAGCGGCGAATTCGGCCGTCTGCTTCATCCTTGGCATCACAAGCATAGATCCATCCACCAACGATTTGCTCTTCGAGCGCTTCGTTTCGCAGGAACGCGACGAGCCACCAGATATCGACGTAGATTTCGAGCACGAACGGCGTGAGGAGGTCATTCAATGGATCTACAAGACTTACGGAAAGGACAAGGCCGCTCTCTGTTCGACGGTGACCCGTTACAGGGCGAAGGGTGCCATCCGCGATGTCGGCAAGGCGCTCGGCTTGCCCGAGGACCTCATCAAAGCCCTGTCCTCAGGCATGTGGGCGTGGTCGGAAGAGCTGGTCAGTGATCGCAGCCTTCGTGATCAGGGCTTGAACCCGGAAGACCGCCGGCTCGCGCTCACCCTCAAGCTTGCCCAGCAGCTCATGGGCGCTCCTCGGCATCTGGGGCAGCATCCAGGCGGCTTCGTCCTGACGCACGACCGCCTCGATGATCTCGTCCCGATCGAACCCGCCGCAATGGTCGACCGGCAGGTGATCGAGTGGGACAAGGACGATGTCGAGGCGCTCAAATTCATGAAAGTCGACGTCCTGGCGCTCGGCATGCTGACCTGCATGGCGAAGGCCTTCACGCTCATCCGAGAACACAAGGATGAGCACCTTGATCTTGCGACCATTCCTCAGGAGGACCAGGCGACATACGCGATGATCCGAAAAGCCGACACCCTCGGCACTTTCCAGATCGAGTCGAGGGCGCAGATGGCAATGTTGCCGCGCCTGAAGCCGCGGACCTTCTATGACCTCGTGATCCAGGTGGCGATCGTCCGGCCCGGCCCGATACAGGGCGATATGGTGCACCCCTTTCTCCGCCGCCGGGAGGGCAAGGAGCCGGTCGTCTACCCGACACCGGAGCTCGAAGCCGTTCTCGGCAAGACCCTCGGCGTCCCGCTCTTCCAGGAGTCCGCCATGAAGGTCGCCATGGTCTGCGCGGGATTTACTGGCGGCGAGGCCGATCAGCTTCGCAAATCGATGGCGACCTTCAAGTTCACGGGCGGCGTCTCGCGCTTCAAGGACAAGCTCGTGTCCGGCATGATCAAGAACGGCTACACGGCCGAGTTTGCCGAGAAGACCTTCAGCCAGCTCGAAGGATTCGGCAGCTATGGATTCCCGGAATCCCATGCGGCGTCGTTCGCCTTGATCGCCTATGCCTCCAACTATGTGAAATGCCACCACCCTGACGTCTTCTGCGCGGCGCTGCTGAATTCGCAGCCGATGGGATTTTACGCGCCGGCCCAAATTGTCGGCTGCGCCCGGAACCACGCGGTTGAGATTCGACCCGTCTGCATCAACAATTCCCGGTGGGACTGCACGCTTGAGCGCATCGGCAATGCTGACAGTCACGCAGTCCGCCTCGGGATGCGCATGGTGCGCGGCCTTGCCGCCGCCGATACCGCGCGTGTCGTCGCTGCTCGCATGGACCAGCCGTTCGAAAGCATCGATGACATGTGGCGACGGTCCGGGGTTCCGGCGGCTTCTCTGGTCGAGCTCGCCGAGGCCGACGCCTTCCTGCCATCGCTGGGACTTCAGCGACGCGACGCCTTGTGGGCGATCAAGGGCCTGCGTGACGAACAGCTTCCGCTCTTTGCAGCCGCCTCAGAACGTGAAGCAAGGGCGGTCGCCGAGCAACAGGAACCCGAGGTCGCTCTCCGTCAAATGACCGAGGGGCACAACGTGGTCCAGGACTACAGTCATATCGGGCTGACGCTACGCGATCATCCTGTCGCATTCCTTCGGACGGCCTTGACGGAGCGCCGGATCGTCACCTGCGCGGAAGCCATGAACGCGCGGGATGGTCGCTGGTTGATGACCGCTGGCCTGGTCCTCGTCCGGCAGAGACCCGGTAGCGCCAAGGGCGTCATCTTCATGACGATTGAGGACGAGACCGGGCCGGCCAACGTCGTCGTCTGGCCCAAGCTCTTCGAGCAACGCCGTCGCGTCGTCCTCGGGGCATCGATGATCGCGATCAATGGGAGAATTCAGCGTGAAGGCGACGTCGTTCATCTCGTGGCCCAGCAAGCCTTCGACCTGTCTGGCGATCTCTCCGGGCTGGCCGACCGCGACGCAGAGTTCCGGCTGCCAACTGGACGCGGTGACGAGTTCGCGCACGGCACGCCGGGAGCTCCGGATTCGCGGGACAGGGTGGCGGCCGCAAAGCCGAGGGACATCTTCGTTCCAGATCTTCATATTGATCAGCTCAAGGTGAAGAGCCGGAACTTCCATTAAAGGAATGTACCACTAGCGGCCTACCACCGAGCACGGCTTTTAAATGGCAATCTTGCGCCCAATAGCGAAGTAAGCGTTATCCGGCGCTCGGCGCGGGCTTGCATCCCAAGCGATGCTTTTCCTCCAACATCCGCGTTCGTAGCAACGCGGATGTTCCTCGTTCGAACCGGTTGCGTCGGCCGCCTTTGACGTATTGCAGCCGTTCCAGGTGCCAGCCGTGGGTGACTGCTCAGGGCGATAGGTGTAAACTGTATATCCTCGGCCCGGTGGGAAAGCGTCTCAGGAGCAATCCGAATTCGACCATGTCAGAGGATGCTAGATCATGCCCGACATCGCGTGGCCATCGACGTCCTATAACTCCGGCAATCCCGTTCCCAACAGGCCCTGTCTGAACTTCTCAGTCTGTTCGGTGGTTTCGACCACGATCCCTCGCGCCAAAAACTCCCTGATGGTCAGATCTGGATGATTTTCGCGAACACTTTTGGCAAGTGCGGCAGCTTCCTGGGAGCGGCCCGCCATCGACAAGCAGGCGATCATCCGGGTGCTGGTATATTTTCCGGGGTTCGGTAGCTGCTTTAGCGCCGCTAGGGCCTGCTCGTAGTCGCCCTTAAAATAGAGAAGATTACCCAAAACTGCGTGATACCAGTGAGGCGGGTAGGGGTTGAGCCGCATCCCTTCTTCGACCAAGGGAAGCGCTTCGTCTATACGGTTTCGCCTTGCCAGAAGTCCGCCGAGCTGGACCAATGCATGGGCGTCACTGGAATTGAGCTTATATGCCAAGCGGAATTCTCTCTCGGAGTTGTCAAAATCCTTCAAGTAAAGGTGAGCGAGCCCGAGTACACGATGGGCGCCAGCCTCTCCCTCGTCTAACTTTACGGCATGACGAGCGAGGGCGATCCGTCGCGAAGTACAGCCTCAGGCGCGTTGGCATAGCCGCCGACCGCTATCCTCGCCAACGCAAGATGAGCGTGTGCCAGTGCAAAGCCTCCGTCGCCGGCAACCGCTGCTTCGAACATCTCCACCGCTTTGACGTTGTCATCCGGCTCGTAGCCTCTGAGATGCACGAGCCCTCGCAGATAATATTCGTAAGCAGCGAGGCTGGCCGGCGGCCGCCGGACGGACTCTCGATAGTCACAGCTTTCGATTTGGCCCACGAGATTTGCGACAATCATTTTCACGATCTCGTCCTGGATGCCGAAAATATCTGCCGCTTGCCGCTGATATTTCTCAGACCAGACCAACCGCTCTGTGTCGGCTTGGATCATCCGCACCGTGATCCGAACCTCGTCTCCCGACCGACGCATGTTGCCTGTCACGAGATAGTTGGCAGCGAGCTTGCGCCCAACTTCCTTTAAACCCTCCGAGCGATCACGGAACGCAAACGCTGAGGACACCGCAATCACCGACAGGCTCCTGAATCTTGCCAGACCGGAGATGATGTCCTCAGTAAAGCCGTCAACGAGGAACTCGTTCGCTGCTTCATCTGCGCTTTGAAAGGGAAGGACGGCGACGACAGTTCGAATTGACTGCTCTATCGTGGGAGTGCGAGGCCAATGCCATGCACGCACCGGCCTGGAAATATTTTTCAGATGTAGCAGTCCTCCATCTACAAACAGCCGCTGCAATTCCTCAGGGAGGATGTCGTGCGTTGTTTCTGAGATGCAGATGCCATCCGGTAACGCGTGTTGTTCGAGGCGCGCCGCAACATTCACGCCGTCGCCGAACACATCGTCCTCGGTGATCATGATCTCGGCGTAGTTTATACCAATTCGAATTCGAAGAGGATCGGTGCCACTGGCAGCTACAGCCTCGCTTGCCAGCAGATGCTGTACCTGTAACGCCGTCGAGATGGCGACGGCCGGGCTATCGAATATCGAAAGTAGGCCGTCACCCATAACTTTGATTGTCCGACCGCCACTCTTGAGGATTCGAGGCTTGAGGATCTCTTCTTGCAAGCGACTAACGCTTGCCAGTGTTCCTTCTTCGTCGGCTTCCATCATGCGCGAATAACCGACAACGTCCGTCGTCAGGATGGCCATCAGTCGTCTGGTGGTGGGCGAAGAGGACATCCGCGACAAATCCCGACTAAACGGCAAGTGCTTCGAATGGAATGTACAGTCTTACGGCACTGATGTCATGCACACGGAGGGATAACGCTCCGCTACCCACCATTGGTCAAGCAAGCGCCGGAGACGAAGCATGATTTCGATGGCTCGTCCTTCCTCGGACTTCCGCCCGCGGAGCGGCAGGCCGTCCTCGGGCGGATTCGCATCGCCATCTCAGAGACCGACCCCAGCGGGATCACCCGCGTGCCTGTCGACAATATCCTCGTGCAGCGTGATCCGCACCGCGCGACCACCGCCGATAATCAATTGCTCGTCGCAAAGAGATCCGACATGTCGCAACTGCGCCGCGGTCCTTCCCATGGTTGATACGTATTGTCTTCCGGTCGATACGACTTGTAGCGAGCGGCGCACCGGGCTGCCGCCTGTGCATTCACTTTCGTGCCGACGCCTTCATCGGCCTCGGCGACAGCCCGCTGGAACGGCGAAGCGCAGTCGCGGGTCTCACCGCTATAAGATCGATAGCTGTTGGTCGTGGGATCGAAAGAGCGATAACGTTCCCCACACCAGGCAAGATGCGCGGCCGAAAGTCTGGGCTGCGGTGTCTGAAGTTCGGCTGGCGGGCGAGCCGAATCCGGCCTCGCCGCTGACGCCATGCTCGCCGACGCCTCGGTCACATAGCTGGAATAGAGAGGCGGAATTCGTTCATAGGGCTGCTGCCGAGGATCGACTTTTACCGGCGTCGTCGTCCATAGATCGCGCGCTGCGAGCTCCTTGAAGGCGTGAGGTTCGGAATCCGCCACGACATAGGATGCGACAGATGCGGCAGCGATGCAGGCCCCGACCGAGCTTAAGATGCCAAAGGCAACGGATGCGATGGCTTTCATTGTCCCGCCCCCTGCTGTGGAGCCTGTGGAACCCAGACGCGGCCGACGGCGCTGTCATGTCGGCCGCCGGTGGCGACAAGCACGGCGAGAATGCCGGCGATTGCCAGCAGGATGGCGATCAGCGGCACGGCCAGACCACCGGATTTCTCTTCGGAATAGATCATGTTCCTCTCCTTACAGCGCCTCGGCGACGGAGGGCCGCCGAGGCGCCGGCTGCTATGCCGTGATGATGTAGACGATGGTGAATGCAGAAGGATCGACGATGACAATCCGGCCGTCGGCAAGGATGAAGAAGCGGTAGCCTTCATATTGCGGAACGAACTTCACGATGCGCGGCGGCAGCGGCTCCAGCCGTACCTTCTTCGGGATTTTCACCCCGACGGAAACCGTGAAGTCGACTTCCTTCACCGGCTCGACATGGACCTCCTTCACCACAGTGCGAATTTCAGTCTGCTGCTCGACCGAGATGTTGACGTTGGTCTTGGTGTTCGTCTGATTATTCGTCGTGGTGTTGTTGTTGACGTTGGTTTCGGACGAGCTCTTGTTCGTGGTCGCGTTCTGGTCGGTCGATTGCTTCGAGGCGTCACCGCTCTGCGTGGTGGTGCCGCTATCCGTGCCCTCTGCAGGCTTGGCATTTTGCGTGCTGCTCTTCGTGCCCGAGGTGGTCGAGCCGCTTGTATCGGTGGTGCCGGACTTGGCGGCGGGCTTCTGTTCAGTGGTCGTGCCGCTACCGGCGTCTTGCGATCCAGGCTTGGTTTCATTCGAAGCCTTGCCGGAGGCGCTTCCACTCGTCGAAGACTTGTCCTGGGAAGGCTGCTCGGCGCTCTTCTGGGTATCCGAGCCCTGACCGGATTTCTGCTGCGATGACTGGCCCTTGCCTTGCGGGCAGGCTCCCGAGGCGTCGGGGGTGCAGTCGGTGCCAGTGCCGGCGGCGCTAGAGCCGGACTGCGAACCGGAGTCTGTGCCCGTCTGAGAACCGGATTGGGCCTGGCCGCTGCTCTTGGTGTCCTGCTGGGCTGCTGCCGGCAATGTTGCAAGGGGCGACACGCTCAGTGACAACGCTGCCATGAGCATGGTGATATGGTTGCTTTTCATGATCAATCTCCGAGGTTTCGGGCACGCGATGCCGCTTCGCATTCTCATGCGTCGCATGCGTGCCCTCACTGTTAGAAAAACGGCCTAAGCCGGTCCGTCGGTCATTGGATGACCTGGATGACCTTCCGGGAAGAAGGTTCGACGATCACACGCTGATCGTTGATGATGGCGTATGCATATTTCGGATCATCGGGGACTGGTGTCACGACAACGGTCTCCGGCAGGGGCTGTCCTACAACCACCTTCTCCTTCACCACGACGCGTTCAGTCGGGGCCGGAGCCTGCTGGACATAAGTGATCACTTTCTGAGGCGGCGGATCGATGACGCTGCCTGCCACGCCGCCGACGATGCCACCGACAGCAGCACCCACCGGACCACCGACAATCGCGCCCGTGGCAGCTCCGCCTACCGCACCTGTCACCGTTGACGACTGCGCGAACGCTGACGTCGATGCCAACAGGATGCTGGCGGCAATTCCTACTGCTTTGATATTCATCTGTTTTTCTCCTTTGACGCGGTTGGTTCCGCTGGAGGTCGAAACCGTCAAACAGAAAAACTGTTCCAGAGCTGGGACTTCGTGCCGGGGCGACATCGGACCTTGGTCCCAGCCCGTATGGATACCGCCAACTACTGCATGGGGAAACGGCTCAACATCCGGTCCTGGACGTTCTCCTGGCCGACGATCATCGCTGCAAGCGAGATGGCTTTCTCGCGGTCGGCGGCGCTTGTTATGTAGCCTTCAAGCAGGACCACGGGGCCGAGCATCCTGATCTCGATGGCGCTGCTGTCGATATCCAGATCAGCGGAAAGGACCGCTTCGATCGTCGCGATGGTCGAGGATGAACTATGGCCTTGCGAGCAGCGATCTTCGTGACTGGCGTTGTCGGAACCGAATTTCATGTCGTCCTCCTGTTCCGTCCCTCCACGGAGCTTCATGTTACCTCAAGTCTAATATGAGCAGCGTGCCCCTGGCGTCACCAGCCGGACTTAAGTCCGGCTTTCCCTCGGCACGATCGGGCTTAGATTCTCCTGATCCTTGCAAGGACGTCAGGCTCGCAATCCTTGCAAGGACGTCAGGGAGGTTTTAGCATGTTGCCCAACTCCAGTCAGAACCTCCCTGACGACTTCCCAACGCCGCAATGGATGCGGAATGCTTTTGCGTTTGAAGGACACGGATAGAAATCCGAACGGTCGGCGACCTCGAATCCTTGGCGATCAGCCCGTGCGCCTTCAGCGCCGTAGCTACGCTACCTCCGCTAGGCGCCCTGGCGCCATCTGATTGCTGCTTCCGTTCGATTGGTGGCGCCAAGCTTGGACAGTATTACGGTCATGTGATGCTTGATCGTTTTCTCCTGCAGGTCCAGATGGCGTGCGATATGCTTGTTGGAAAGTCCTTCGGCTACCAGTTCTATCACCTCGAGTTCGCGGGGAGTTAGCAAAGTCCGTTCGACGAAGAGACTTTTCTCGACCATCTTAGCCCGCATGGATGGCGAGACGGACCACGAGCCTCCAACGACCGTTCGAATGGCCTCCGCAAGCTCGCGTGATCCGACACCCTTGACAACGTATCCCGCTGCCCCTCGCCTTAGCGCCGCGACCAGGGATTCGACTTCCTCCGAGGCGGTCAGCATCAGGACCTTTGTCCGTGGGCTTAGCGCCAGGATCTCGGAAATCGCATTGATTCCTCCTCCTGGCATGGACACATCGAGCAGAAGGACGTCAGGTCTACGGGACGCCGCCAGCGTGGCCGCGTCATCGGCGCTCGCCCCTTCGCCTACAACGACGAAATCCTTGATTTCGGACAGACTGCGGCTCACCCCTTCTCGAAAAAGAGGGTGGTCGTCCACAATCGCTATCGTGCTGGCTGCCAAGCTGCGCCCTCCATTTCCCGGACTGAAAACCAGTCGCCTGTCGATTGGCGATTTGACAGACCTGGCAAGAGTTTAGAAAACATCCAGAGGCATTGCAGGCGCGACTGAACACTTTTAGTTGGGCCTGTCAGATATCGTGATTTTGCCGCCCGCGGTTTCCACGGTGAGTGGTTTTTGGCCTCAGCGACGACATGGTATGCCGGTTCAGATATCTGATCTCGTCCGGCTGCGGGGACAGGACTGTTAGCGAATCTGAAAGATTGCGACGAGCAACTGCGTCGGGAAGCGGCTCAGCATCCGGTCCTGGACGTTCTCCTTGCCGACGGTCATCGCCGCAAGCGAGATGGCTTTCTCGCGGTCGGCGGGATTCGTTATGTAGGCTTAAAGCAGGACCGCGGGGCCGAGCATCTTGATCTCGATGGCGCTGCTGTCGATATCCAGATGAGCGGAAAGGGCCGCTTCGATCGCCGCGATGGTCGAGGCTGAACTATGGCCTTGCGAGCAGCGATCTTCATGGCTGGCGTTGTCGGAATATCGTCCTCCTGTTCCGTCCCTCCACGGAGCTTCATGTTACTTCAAGCCTACCATGAGAAGCAGGTCCTGGGAGCGCCAGTCAGACTTAGGTCCGTCTTCCCCTGGGCGCTATCTCGCTTAAATTTTCCTCATCCTTGTTGAGAGGACACCAGGGAGGTTTTAGCGATGTTGCTGTATCCAGTCAGAACCTCCCTGGTGAAGCGCTGTCGATCCATGTCGGGCGTCATGGGGAGTTCCCGAGGGTAGCCTCCATTGAAAAATTCGAGCACAGCCGCTTCATACGATTGCGGAGTGGGCAGGTGCATCTCCTGACAGACAACAGGGATGGTGTCGGCAGCATTGGGTTCGGAGGAGGAAGCCGATCAACGGCGCCTCAAGCATTCAGTGGAGGGTGGGCCCGCTCGCGACGCGATGCGTTCTTGGCTGCCATGGACAACGCGTCCACTATTCTTTCGGGGCTCGCCGGTTTGGTGACGACAGCTCGGCCCTCCTGGTTCTCGATAAGGGCGGGGTTCACGGTGAAATACACCACCCCAAGTCCGAATCCGGAAAAGAGGGCGCGGGCGATGGACGGTCCGGTGACCCCGAGCCGGATGTCGATGATGGCGATGTCTGCTTCGGAGCCGAGCTCCAGGCCTCCGACATGTTCCCCGCGATGCCAGTGATTTCGAATCCGGCGTCGATCGCGACGTCCTCGATCACCAGAGCGATTCCCGGTTCGTCTTCGACGATGAGCAGGCGCATGGTTCGTCTCCAGGGCGGCTACAAAATCGGCGCGGCGCTCTCTGGCGTCGCCAATCGAAAACACCGCCCACCACAGGCGGTTCCGCGTGTAGGACTTGAGTCTCAAGTACCCTCAACCAAGGTCCGGGATCCGGATGCCTCACTGAGATCGCGCGTCCGCGCCCTGTGCGCGATCCGCACGAACGAAGTGTCGGAGGACCAGACCCTGATATCAGGCCCGAACGCTTCCAGTTTCTCACCAACGTGCGGCTGACATATCTAGCCACTTCTACCAAAGTAGAGGGGTCTACGTCGGACCAAAGTCCGTTTGCGCCCACAGAACAAAGTTGGAGTGTAGGCCTGTCGAAGGCGATCTTCCAACAAATGTCGGCGGCTGGGATTTGCCCGCTCCGAATTGAATGTACGAAAACGGCAGAAATCAAAAGCAGTCCCTTCACCTGTACGAAAGTATCTTTGTGGTAGACGTGGCGAGAGATCTGCAATGCTTTCATATAAAGATGAGGATCGAGGAGACACGTTTTGTTCTGACCAGCCACTGGTCGCAGTAGTCATCCCGGCCTTCAATGCTTCCACTTACATCGAGCGCACGCTTCGGTCCGCTATGCGCCAGACCTACGCCGCCCTGGAGATTATCGTTGTCAACGACGGTTCCACGGACGACACCGCAAAACTCGTCGAGCAGATGGCGATGTCGGACTCACGGATCCGCCTCCTGTCCACATCCAACCGCGGTGTCGCCGCCGCAAGGAATGCTGGGATCGAGGCATCATCGGGTCGATTCGTGGCATTCCTTGATGCGGACGATCTCTGGCACCCAACGAAAATCGAAAAACAAGTGAGCGCTCTCACCCGGTTGTCCTCGCATTGGGCTGCGGTCTACACGCTGCATTACATCATCAACGAGGACGACGAGATCATTCGCCCTGGCAGTTCCGATGTCGCAAGAGGATATATCTATGCCCGGCATCTGAATGTTAAGTATATAGGGAATGGAAGCGCGCTTCTCGTCCGGCGGAACGCCGCGCTTGCGATAGGTGGGTTCGATAGCTCATATGCAGCAGCCGGTCTTGGAGGCTGCGAAGACCTCGATTTCGAACTCAAGCTAGCCGCACGCTACTTCATCGAAGTCGTTCCCGAACGGCTTGTGGGATATCGAAAGCATCCCGGCAGCATGTCTTCCGATCACCTGCGAATGGGCAAAAGTGCTCTGGAGGTCGTCAGGCGCTCGCTGGCCGCAAATCCGCAGCTCCCCCGATACGCGATCGGAAGTGCAATCGACGCCACGCAAAAATATGCGTTTTGGGAATTCCGAGAAGCGCGGAGAACCTTTCTGTCACTCTTGACGCTTCGGCCGATATTACGAAGCGACCCGCGTTTCGTGGTTCGGCTTGTGCTCGAGAAGGGTCTGCGCGGAATACAACACTGTCTTCGCCTCGGGACGACAAGCCGGCAAGATCAACCGCGGACGATGAGGTCGAAATTCGACGAACAACTTGCTCCTTTGTGTCTGGAATGCCCAGAGGAAACCCCGCGGTTGCGACGTCGTCTGATGCGGCTGGCTGCGGTGGATGCCAAGCTGAATTCAACTCTCGCGGCCCGAGCGAACGGCACCTAATCCGGACGAAGGTGGAATGATAGAGGAATCGCGGGCCTGGGAAGCAGGCCCGCGATGCTTCCAACTTATTTGATGACCTCAATCACCGTGCGGGTCTTCGGATTGACGAGCACACGCTTTTTGTTGACGACTACATAACCGTAATCAGGTTGATCGGGGATCTTGTGGATCTCGACCGTGTCAGGAAATGCCGTACCGACTGCGACGTCACCTTCAAAGGTGACGGATGGTGTTTCCTGTTTTTCGACATAGGTCCTGACCTCGCCAGGAACGACGACCGTCGTCGTCTGCGCGACCGCGGCTCCTCCGAGTGACAGAAACAGCGCTGCCGCATAGATGACCAGTTTTTTCATGTTATCCTCCCAGGATCTTGGATGTCCCGGTAAACTCCACCGGTTCCTCCGCTGCACGGAATGCCTGCGGGCAGGCTGGCGACGTTAGCTTTCTCTCTCGTGCATGCCGCACGGGCGAGAAACCCCCAGCCCTGGATATGGGACAGCTTCCAGATAGGCATGAGGAGACAGCAGGCTTCTCCGCTCTGTGGGCATGCTGTGTGTCTTGCGTTTCGCGGCATGAAGTCTGACGTGAAGAAACTGATCGATTGCATCGCTTCCGCGTCGCTCGATCCAAAAAAAGCCCCGCCGAGGCGGGGCAAGTTTGATGACAACACAGATCGCACAGGAAGGAACAAAACACCCGTGCGACCCTGCAGATATAACGATGATGGGATTGGTAAGTTCCGGGTCAGGTCTTGTACTGACGATCTTCCGCGGCTCGCACCAGGTGGCCCCGTTGCTGCTCTGAGGCACTGGCCAAGCATCCAATTACGCGGTCGGGCCCGCATTGTCCAAGGGGGCTGGGGAGTGGACCAAAAACGTTGCCTCTGCGCGGCCCGACACGATCGGGACGTCTCGTCCCAGGACGTTGGACGAGCGTGCGAAAGGTTGGCCGCCCGCGAACCATCGGTGCCAAGGGTTAATGGGGGACTCCGGAAAGCGAGTTTGAAAAGGGTGCTCCGGATCAGGGGCAGACACCCTTTTCGTGCTGAGTTTTGCAGTCTCAGCGGAACGGAAATTAGCAGAGAGATTGCTGTCTACCATCGGACCGAAAGTCCGACTCACTCGCAATAATTCGTCGATGTCAGTGCCGAGGTGACACCATCAACCAAAGCCTCCCTCGATCCGTTTGCCTATCTCACCGCTACGCTCACCGCCATCGTCATCTACGGCCTCCACCGCGGGTTCCGTATGCGGTCAATTGCACCATCACGGCCTTCGCTCTTTCGAGGGCTTCATCAGCGCTGACTGCGTGCTCGTCGGCGACTTTCACAGAGACGGCGTCGCCGTCATCTCCGATGAAATCGATCTTCCAACCGCCAGCTTCGTGCTCGATCCTCGTATCCACCAGATGCATGTCAACCCGCCTGCCGGTTCTTGAGGTCGGCCTCGAGGCTCTTGCGAAGCGCATCCATGATGTTGACCACGTTGGAAGCCCGAGCGGCCTGTTCCTTCTGTCCCTTGGCCGCCTTCTTCGGCTTGAGAAGCTTCCTCTTCTCCTCGATGAGCTTCAGCAAGGCGTCCTGTATCGGGTCGCTGACCATGTTGGGCGACCATCGCGCGGTCTTCTGCTTGATGAGCTGTTGGACGAGCGGAACGAGATCGGGGTCGGCCTTCTCGTCGATATCTTCGAAATAGGCCTCCTCCGGGCGCACCTCGTCGCCGAAGCGGAGCGACCAGAGAACGATCCCTTCATCTCGCGGTTCCAGGACCACCGCGCGCTCGCGGCGACCCATTACGAGCTTCGAAATCCCGACCACGTTGTCGGATTTCATTGCATCACGGATGACCGCGAAGGCTTCGTTCCCAACGGCATCGTCCGGCATCAGGTAATGCGGCTTCTCGAAGTAGATCCACTCAATGCTTTCGGCAGGGACGAACTTGTCGATGTCGATCGTCTTCACCGTGTCGAGCGCAACGGCATCCAGATCGTCCTCGGTGAGGACAACGTAGTCATTCTCCCCGCGAGCGTAGCCCTTGGCTTCGTTCTCGCCCTTGACGGGCTTGCCCGTGACGGAATCGATATACCGGGACACGACGCGGTTGCCCGTCTCCTTGTTCAGTGTATGGAAGCGAACCTTCTCGCTTTCGCTCGTGGCCGGCGTCATAGCCACGGGGCAGGTGACCAGGGAGAGTTTGAGATAGCCTTTCCAGTAATATTTCGGAGCCATGACCTATTTCCCTAGCTGGCTTTGCGCTGCGGGGCAGCCTTTGAAGTGGCGGACTTCGCTGCCGCCCCGCGCGCGGCGCGCTGCCTCCCAGCACCAGTGTTGGCGTTGGCGGCAGTGCGTTTCGGTTGGTCCGTAGCGGCTTTCATCATGCCTGCGCTCTCGCGGAGCGCGGCCAGCAGATCGTTGGGCTTCGAGACCTGCACCTTCTTCGGCTTCGGAAGCGACTTGCCTTCAATCTTCGCCTTCACCAGGTCCGCGAGGGCGGCTTCGTAGCGGTCGTCGAAGGTCGCCGGATCGAACTCGCCCTTCTTGGTGCTGATGATGTGCTTGGCGAGATCGAGCATCTCGCCCTGGATCTTGAGCTTGGGCATCTCCTCGAAAGCCTTTTCGGAGGAACGAACCTCGTAATCGTAGTTGAGCGTGCTGGCGATCAGGCCCTTGCCGTGCGGCCTTATCAGCACCGTACGCATTCGACGAAATAGGACGGTGCGGGCAATGGCCGCGACCATCGACTTCTTCATCGCATCGCGCAGAGCCGCGAACGCGTCTCCGCCCATCTTGTCGGGCGTGAGGTAATACGGTTTGTCGAAGTAGACGTCGTCGACGTCGGAGCACCGGATGAACGCCTCGATCTCGAGCGTTTTGTTGCTCTCAGGGATCGCGGCGGAAACCTCCTCAGGATCGATGATGATGTACTGGCCGTTCTCGATCTCGAAGCCCTTGGTCTGGGCTTCCTTCGGCACCGGATCTTCGGTCTCGCTGTCTACGAAGATGCGGTTGACGCGGTTTCCCGTGGCCTTGTTGATGGTGTTGAAGGTGATGCGCTCGCCAGTCGAGGCTGCCGTGTAGAGAGCGACGCCGCAGCTTACCTCGCCGAACTTCAAAAAGCCTTTCCACTGCGCACGCTGTCCTGACGGCATGACGAATACTCCGAATCACTAATCCGCGACTCAAAGACGTGTCAGGGTGATTCGTTCCGACTCAAAACGAATCATTTTTCAATACTTTACGGAATTTCTCTCTCAAATTGATTCCGCCGTCTCCGCTGGTTGAATTGCGCCCGACAGTAGTGGAAAGCGGTGGAGATTTGTTCAGTTCGAGAGCCGCAGCAATCGCCGTCCTCCACCACAATGCCGCGCTATCCCCCGGGAACCACCGGAATCGTTGTGAGTTTCTACTGCGGACGTTCATTCGAAGGAGAAGCCCGATGGCACAGACACCGACATCCCGCGGCCGCGCACAGGATCGAGCCCGCGTGGCCGGCGGCCAGGATCATGAGGTCAAGTACGAAGCAACGAAGGAAGGCGTCTCGAAAGATGCCGTCAAGAGCGCCGGAAACTCACGGAAGAAGGTCGAGGCCGAGATTGGTCGCCGTTAGGCGGCCGAGCGGCGTTGCCCTGTCCACGGACGAGGCAGTCCCCGTGGGTGTCCTGTCTTTCCTAATCTGGGATCATGGCGACGCCGCTGTAACGAAGCAGTCATAGCCACACAGGCCTGCCGCCTCCACGTCTGGGGTAACGCATGTCCAAGTGCATACAGGAAGACCAACTGCTGATGTCGAAGGCCGTCCGTGAATGGTATCGGTACTACGAGGTGGAGTGGGACGATCAAGCGTCCTCGTTGTTGTGTGATGCCGCCATCGAACTCTACAACGAGGGCTGTCGCTCGGTAGAGGAGATGGCGACCGTTCTGATCGGCACTTACGTCGGGCTGGCCGCCACGCGGGTAAACGCGCCATCTTCGAGCTCAGTGCATTGACAGGCCAAATCAGATCGGGCTGAACTCGACGAATTCGCACTGCATGTGATCCGACCGCGTCTTCTTCCAGTCGTAGACATATTCCCCTTGGTCGATTGCCGAGCAGCTCATTCCAGGCAACACGGTGCCGGATGGATTGGTCGCCGCTTTCCGAGCGATGTACCGCCAGAACATGCCCGAGGTATCGGACTGATCCTTCTCGAACCGCGAGAGTTGGACGACACCGCATGGACCTTCGGGCCGGGATGATACGACCCAAGCACCACCATTCGCGAAGTCGGAGACCCAGACGAACTCCTGCGTGAACGGGTTCGAGCTGACTTGGCAGGTCCGAAGATCCTTCGCGTGGTCGGCCCTGGTGATCTTCAGGAAGTTCTCCTCGGTCGGATGATCGCACATGCCTGCGAGAGCGCGGAGCGTGTCGAGCATACTGGGGTTCGCCATCGCGTCCTCTCGCAGACGGAGCATGCCTTCCTTAAACTTCGCGGCATCTGTCGCGATTCCAGGGTTGCGGGCGAGGGCGTCATCAATGGAAATTTGACCGGTGGCCATACCGAGCCACGCGCCCATCACGTTGCATTCCTTGGGATCGGAGAATTCCTTCACAGCACCCGGATAGTTCTTGCGCGCTTCGTCGAGCTTCTTTTCCAGATCGGCTGCCTTCGCCTTTTTGCGAACGGCTGTCTGGATGAACTCGCACCGGAGCCACTGCTGGCCTTGCTGGAGGGAGCAAGTATAGGTCAGCGAGGCATCTTCCTGCTGGTTATAGAGCATGCCAGTGGTGGGGTGGTCTGCAGCCAACGCGCTGTAAGCGAAGAGGCCAAACAAACAGGCAAGCGGTGATCTCATGAAGTTGCTTCCCCTGGTTCTAAATGTCTCCTGAACGCTCATGGTTCAGTTCCCAGCGCCAAGAATATTGGAAACAGCATCCTCCTTTTCGTCGCCGTCTTTCACCCGCGCTGCGATGTTTGACTTGATCCCGTCGACCATTGTTTGAAGTTCCGGCCTGATGGCGAGGGCCGCGGCGTGCTCGGCAGGCATGTCGACAAACAGACGCATTGCGGTCAGTCGTGTAGCTACACTGTCGAAAATCGTTCCTGGGCGAAGGATCTCGTACATTGCGGTCGCCGACCATCGTGACGGATCGGCGTTTTCGACGTCGATGAGGCATCGGTACGTCATGCCGTCCGGCGGGACCATCCTGCTGAGCTCGTCCCGTGAGTGGCGGTAGCACAGGACATCCCACATGACTCTGCGCTCGGCCTGGCCGTACTCACCGTACATATCTCCCGACCATTGGAAGTCGAGCATGCCGGGGGATCCTTCCCTGTCGTAGCCGTATTTGTTGCGAGCTTTGATGGACTGATACAGAGCCGTATCGAAATCCTTCTCCTTCAGATCGACGCCATCGCATCTCTCGACCATTAATGGCTTATTGCTGCCCATGATGTTGCCAAAGAGCTTGTCCTCGCGCAGTTCGCGGCTGTCGCATCGGTCGAAGCTGAGCTTGATCCTTACGAGGCGATCCTCGTAAGCATACGCCTCGACGGTCGCCTCTCGTCCGATCGTGCACCGGATCGAAGTCAGCTTGCTCGAGTGAAATGCCCGCTCTTCATCGTTGTCGCTCGCCGGGTCTGGTTTCCCGCCGATGGAAATGAAGCCGGGACCCGGAGTATCGACAGGATCGAAGAGGTTGTCGGATAGGGTGGTGTCCTTGTTGATCCACCTTACAGGAACAGTAAAACCGCCTGAAGCGCAGCGGCTGGCCTGTCCCAGTGCGGCCTGCAGGGCAGATGTAGATTTACCAAGTTGAGCTGACCAATCGAATGCTTGAGCTACCACTACTGTCGGCATGAATGCCAACAGCGCTACTGCTGCAATTGCAGACCGCATACCCGTCCCCGCCATTAAACCCTGAGATTGTGTAGCCAATTGGACTGGCATCAACAAGATGGATCGAGATGGGCGGCAGCGCCGGAACGACCGTCCGCGATATCACCCGTGGGTTCAACGTCCATCCCGGACAGTCGCCAGAGAAGTGCAACGCTTGGGGAAGTATGCCGGCACCCTCTGGCTGAGAATATTCTGGTTCGCCCGACCAGGTCGAAGGTGGGGCTCGAAGAATTCATCGACTAGGCCGCCGTACTCCGAACAGAAGCCGCGTTGAAGTGAATTTCGCCGGTGACAACAGCTAGATAAAGTTCAACTAAATCGGGACAGTACCCGCGCGAGTGTAAGATTTCTCGAACGCCTACCGTATCAATGCGTATCAATCCGGTTTCAATTTCGCACAGAATGTCCTCATGCGCCGTAATCAGATGGAGTTCGTTCGTTGAACAAATATCTTCGATTGAGTTCATCATTAATCTCCAATTCACCGCTCCATGTGCTGAACGCTTCAAGAAGTTTGAATGCGAGATCTCTCGGCCGCAAGGCGTTAGGGCGACCACCTGGAATGTTCGCCAACGCGGGCAATAGTTGTGGGCTACCGCTGGTCAAAAACGGCTCGAATAAGCGTATTAACTCTGCGGGGTATTGTCCTTCAATGTCAGCTAGCCGCGACTTGATGCTGGACAGATTCTGATACCACCAATCCTGCGTAGGTGTGAAGCCTAGCACCAACCAAGCGAACCGGCCTTCTTGCGCAGCGACCAATTTCAGTTTGTGGAACTGAAGCTTCTCAGCAGCCATGTAGAGAGCTTGCGTCAGTCGTCTGGTATTGCCGCGTCCTCTCAGCGATCCCAATACGAAGACGTCATCGATCTCCACAGCATTGCTTGAAAAATTTAGTTTAACTTTGGCGTTCGCGGGTCCATGAAAATCTATCCGATCCTTGCTGGTCGGGCTTTTGTCGATGAAATCGAACGTCAGCTCGGGGAAGGATTTGCACACCTGGTGAGCGAATTTCGACGTAACTGTCCGCACTACTAACCCCTTGGGAACTGCCAAAGCATTGGCATACACGCTGTTGATTAAGCACGTGTTCCACTAACGCCGACTATCGTGGTTCGAGGGATGGTCCGCGTTTGTGAGGAATGAGGCCGGCGGAATCCCGGGGCACCTGTGCTTGCGGCGACTCGGTCAGGTCGCTACCGTGGAGACGCTCCCGCCATCGTGCGTCTTTGCAATGATCTGCCCTCGCGCTCAGCGACCTTCCATGGAGCATGTTTCTCCGGAATGTACGAGGAACTGATGATGCTCACTGAACAAGACAACAAAGCCGATCAGAATCCCGTGGACGCAGCGATGGCATGGCACGGCGGTGACCCACGAGCCACCATCGAAGCCCTTCTTCAGGATCGCATCTGGCTTCAGGAGCAACTCGCCATCGCGAAGGCCTGCATGGGAAAAGGCTATACCCGAGGATGGATGCCCGGCGCTGAATTCGAGCAGTGATGGTTCAAACGCAAGACAGCAGTATCCCATCGTTCGTCGCCGAACTTGTAAGAGCCGCGAACGAAATCGAACGGGTGACGCCTTCGGAGGTTCGGAAACTGCTGTTCCGTGCGATAACGACCGTGAGCGATCTCCGGGAGCAGGTCGGAATCCCCCGGAGCGGAACCGGACACGACGCGATCGTCGGCCTCAATGCCGTTGCAAACGACATAGATCGACAACCGAACGAGCGGATGTCGGCAGCGCTCCTTGAGGCTGCCGATCTTGTCCGGACGCTGTGGGTTGTCCTAGACAGTGGCGTCGAAATCACCTCGATCTTTAGGGACTAGGTGGTACGTCGCGAGGCGCAAGGCGCACAATTCGGAGACAGTCCACAAGAGAGCCGCCGACCATTAAGCAAAGTCGCAAGATCAGGTTGAAATCAACACCTCAGACGCTCTACTTTTCTACCGTCTGGGGAGCTCGCATGTCTGTCACCTGCCGCGTAATCATCGCCGCTGGCCTTTCGATGGCCATCGCTTCACAATCCTTTGCCGACGAACCCACGTCCTCTGGAACGGGGTTTGCGGTCACAGCGGACGGATGGATCGTGACCAACGCCCATGTGGTGCAGGAATGCGGACGCATCGAGGTGAAGGGGAAGGGCGATGCCGCAGATCCCCGCATCGATGAGATCAATGATCTGGCAGTCGTGAAGATCACGGCCGACGAGCCACTAAAGCCGCTGGCATTCCGAAAGTCTGCAACAAGGCTCGGCGAGGATATTGTTGCGGTGGGATATCCTCTGGCCACGCTACTCGCAGATTCCGTCAAGATCACCACGGGCAACGTGAACGCTCTCGCGGGGATCCGCAACGACACGAGATATATACAGATCTCGACGCCAATCCAGCCCGGAAACTCGGGAGGTCCCGTCGTGGACCGGAATGGACTCCTTCTCGGCATCACGAGCGCCACTCTATCCAAGAGGACTGCAGACGAGATCGGTATCACTGCTCAGAACGTGAACTTCGCTATCCGCGCGTCGGTGGCCGAGCTATTCCTGCAGTCTCAGAGCCTCGTTGCTCAAGCCGCTGACGCAACTGAAAATCCGACAGCCTTGTCGACGGCCGATCTTGCAGATCGCGTCACGCCATCCGTCTTCCAGATCCGATGCTATCCCAAGGCAGACGCGCGCGCCGCCATCACCGGTGAGGTGCCGAATTCTATTCAAGCCCAACCTCCCGCAAGTTCTGTCAACCTCCCGGCCGACGATAAGTCCACCGATCAACGGTTGCTCGAAGTTCCCCGAGCCAGGAGTGGATTAGTGCGTCATCCCAAGGGAATAGCGCCGATCAAATCTGCTGCCGATGGGGATGCGAAGACGCTCGGACAGGCACCAAACGGAAGTCCCGTGGAGGTCACTGAGCTATTGGGCGACTGGTATCGCGTCGCCGTCGGCGGATCCAGCGGGTACATGCATTATTCCTGGGTACGGGTGACCCAGTTTGAGGAACCTGCTGGCAACGGACGCTTCGTTCAGGTCAAATCCTTTAGGACGCTCGAAGAGGCCCGCTCCTTCATCAAGGCCTCGTCAGTACCGCTCGCGGCCCACTTGGCGGCGAACGGCTGGATCGCTGTGACATTGCACGACGCCTATGGGGAGCAGGAAGCGAAGGACCTGTCAAACGCTCTCAAGACACACGGGCTCATCGCGAAGGATGCCATGGTGACCTTCGGAAATACCTACGTCCGAAAGGTCTGCTGCGACTGACATAATGAGAAAGAGGCACTTAAATAGAGCTGGCGGCGGCATGCAGTTGTTCTTCGGTGCCGCGGCAGCACTCCTGTCGGTCGTCGCAACTGTAGAAGCTGCAAACACTCCCTGCAGCGGCAGGAAGGGGGCATCGCGGGCTGCCAGGGCGACACGTTCATTTGCAATGACGGCTCTGTAAGCGCGAGCAAAAGCCGAATATGGCCAAGACCCGTACCGAATCCGCGGCGGAAACTACGAGGCAGATCGTGGCGCTCTCGACGGGAATGATCGGACTTACAATTACTTTCGCGCAGAAATTCCAAGCTGGCATCGGTCTGTTGAAATTCTCTTGGGTTCCCTTTGGCATCGCGGCGGCGTTGGCGGTTTGGACGCTGATGTCGATCACCGGGGAAGACAACGACGCTTCCAAGAACAACAGGACTCCGGCCTCGCGATGGCCGTGGTTTTCATAGTTGCGATGGGACTCGCAATCGGAGCCGGATGCTCCCGGCCGTCATAGGCCTGCCATCGCACCGCGACCACTCTCCTGTGGGCGCCATCTGTGATCTGGTGGCGCCAAGCAGGCCGACGGCGCCTCCCATGGACGCCGAGCAGGATCGCCAACAAGAGAACCTCTAGTTGAGGCGGAAATCCTCCAAAAGGTCAGCTAGGGCAGCCGCAAAATTGTAAGCGCTATCCCTCTCGCACCTTGACCCGCGAGACTCCATGTCGTTTCAAAGACTGCCAACGTGGGGGGACGGCAGCTTGCCTCCGCCAGTAGAGGATATTGTTCAGACACGTTGCTGAAGTTCGGGCCGATTTATTCGGACATACTTGAAGGAGCTTACCTCCTCCCAATCATTATCCCACTTTCGAGCCGCCGCCCCCGCATGTTGAGATAAACGCGTCCGTTAGCGCCTCTGAAAGCCAAGCCGAACTTCAAAACTTCGGCACATGCGTCCGGATTCTCTCTGTCGTCCATAAACTTTTCGACGTAATTCATCAGAGGTGCAACGGTATAATAGTCTTTTTCCCAGTCGCTAAGCTGCTTGACCAGAACTGCGCGTATGCGTTCTCCCTCTGGAGTAAAATCGGCCAAATATCTGCTCGTCGCTCGGGCAAGGTTCAGCTTAGTAAGAAGCTCGATAAACTTGGGCTTCTCCTCATAATTGAGTTGGTTGTCCCAGTAGCCACGGACAGCGTCAACGTGTTCTTTCGGGAAGTCGTCGATTGAATCCATGTACGCAGAGCCCAGTGCATTGCCAGACCGCTTCAATGTGGCAGGAATGGATTTCAACAACAAGATGCTGCGGTAGCAACAAGTCCGCTTACGACCAAGAGAAGCCTTTGGGCACATACTCCCCTGCTGGGTAATTCCACGGCAGGAGACCCTCGATCAGGTTCTGTTTGTAGCCGCCGATTATGGCGGTGAGCGTGCTGGTCAGGTACGCGAACGGATCGACGGCATTGAGCTTGCAGGTCTCGATCAACGAGGCGATGGTCGCCCAGTTCTTCGCCCCAGCCTCATGACCCGCGAAGAGAGCATTTTTTCGATTGAGCGCTATCGGCCTTATAGTTCGCTCGACTGTGTTGGTGTCGATCTCGATACGACCGTTTGTCAGGAAGGTGCAGAGGCCATCCCAATGTTTGGCGATATAGGCGAGAGCTTCGCCGAGTGGCGACTTGCCAGCGACGCGGGCGCGCTGATGCGTGAGCCAGGTCCGCATGTCGGCGATCAATGCTGCTGATCGTTCTTGCCTTCCTGCAAGACGAGCATCCGGGTCGAGACCGCGCAGCTCGGCTTCGATGCGATATAGTTCGCCAATGCGCTTCACGCCGTCCTCAGCAATCGGAGCCAAGCCGGTGCGTGTGATCTCGACCAGCTTACGCCGGGCATGCGCCCAGCAATAAGCTAGCCGGATACGATCCTGTGCCATCAGCCGGTTATATCCGGCGTAGCCGTCTACCTGAAGGACGCCCGTGAATCCCTGCAATATACGTTCGGCATGCTGCCCGCTGCGACCGGGAGCATAGGTGAAGGCCACACCGGGCGGCGCACCTCCGCCCCAAGGTCGGTCATCACGGGCCAAGGCCCAGAAATATCCTGTTTTGGTTTTGCGGGAACCGGGATCAAGGACCGGTGCACGGGTCTCGTCCATGAACAGTTTGGTCGAGCGCTTCAGATCGGCAATCAAGGCGTCGAAGACCGGATGCAGTTCGAATGCTGCCCGGCCAACCCAGTCAGCAAGTGTTGAGCGGTCAAGATCGATGCCCTGTCGGCTCATGATCTGAGCCTGGCGGTAGAGCGGCAGATGATCTGCGTACTTTGCCACCAGCACATGCGCGATAGTCGCCTCGGTTGGCAGTCCGGCGGGGATCAGTCGTGCAGGCGCTGCCGCTTGATATACGCCGTCGGTGCAGGCGCGGCAGGCATATTTTGGACGACGAGTGGCGATGACACGGAACTGCGCCGGGATGACATCCAGCCGCTCTGACACGTCCTCTCCGATGCAATGTAGGCCACCGCCGCAGGCGCAGATCAGGCTTTCCGGTTCGATGGTCACCTCAACGCGAGGGAGATGGGCGGGAAGAGAGCCGCGATTGGCGGAGCGTGGTTTGGCGCGCGGCTTGTCCGAAGGGCTATCGGCTTCATCTTCGGCATGGATGGCCGCAATGGCCGTTTCCAGGTCCTCCAGTGCGAGATCGAATTGCTCGGGATCAGCCTTCTCGGATTTGCGACCGAAGGCAGCTTGCTTGAAAACGGCGACCAGCTTCTCCAGCCGTTCGATCCGCTCATCCTTGCGATCTTCACGCGCCTGGGCCGCGATCAGCATCGCCTTCAGGGCAGCAATATCGTCGGGAAGATCGGCGGCATCCAACATGGTCGAAGCTTATCAAATTCCGCCCCGGCTCGCCGTCGGAATTTGCCGCCCGAGTCATCGTGCCGCATCTACTCGATGCCTTCCGGCGCTCTTGCCCCAACAGCACGAACCCGACGCCAGTCGAGCCCCGCAAATAGTGCCTCGAACTGGGCATGTCCCAGGCTTATCAGGCCGTCCCGGATATCTGGCCAAGTAAAGGTGTGCTCCTCCAGGCGCTTTTAGCCCGCATCTCTCACAGCGCCTGTGGCTTTGGTTGACGTTGGGCTGTTGGCGGCGGTCGGGGCCGGGCTCGCCGCCGAAGACGCGGGCGGCCGTCGCCGCGATGTGGGGCGTTTTGTCTG
>Ga0207426_1000707_pt1 | contig 39468 bp, 35 predicted proteins | sample AraplaMF_Cvi_mMS_FD_184265 | JGI IMG/M metagenome (GOLD analysis project Ga0207426, IMG submission 184265) | Arabidopsis root microbial communities from the University of North Carolina, USA - plate scrape MF_Cvi_mMS (SPAdes) (version 2) | ecosystem: Host-associated > Plants > Roots > Endosphere... | reverse complement strand
CCCTGCCTCGTCGGCCGGCCCGGCGAGACGGTATGAGACGTTCGTGGGCATGCATGTTCCCGAGGAGATCCGAGCCGAGGCGGCCGCGCTCATCGACCACCACGCGCTCGGACTGTGGAAGCCGAACGACGCCGACCGGCGAGCCGCCGTGGCGTTGTACCGCTTCCTCGAAACCGGTCAGCCGCTCACGGGCGAGCAGATCCGGTCCACCCTGGCGCACGCGGAAACGGCGGCCGAGGTGCACGAGCGGCTGCTGCGGCTGCTGCGGGGAACCGCCGCTCTGCTCGACGACGCGACCGTGGCCGAGGGCCCCGCCGGGCGGGACGCCGTCGACCACGTATGCCTCCTGCTGGACGCGCTCGCGCTCTCCCGGCTCACCGGGCAGTAAAAGGAGAAGGCCCGCCCGGTGTACAGGCCCGGGCGGGCGATGCGGGGCCTTCGCGGGCCCTATCCGGGCAGCGGGGCCGCGGACGGCTCCTCGACGGAAGCCTGCTCGTCCTCGGGAACCGAGATCACCCAGTGCGTCTCCTGGCGCGGGCGGAGGTAGAGCGCCCAGTACAGCGCGGCGACGGCCACGATGGCGCCGGTGATGACCAGGCTCGTCGCGCTCTGCTGGTAGAGCACCCACGCCAGCACCAGGATCAGCAGCGCCGGGACCGCGGGCCACAGCGGCATCCGCCAGGCGAGCCGGTGCTTGTGGTCGCCACGGCGCGAGACCAGGGCCCCCAGGGCGACGAAGACATACATCGCGGCGACGGCCACGCCGGTGACCTCGCTCAGGGTGTCGAGGTTGACGAAGCACAGGGCCGCCCCGGGGACGCCCACCGCGAGGGTGGCCGCCCAGGGGGAGCCGAAGCGCCGGCCGACGTGCGAGAAGATGCGGTTGGCGGCCGTCGGCCAGGCCGCGTCGCGCGCCGAGGAGAACACCACACGGGAGTTCTGGATCACCATCACGATCGCCGCGTTGATGATCGCCAGGGCGATGCAGAGGCTGACGAACGTGCCGACGCCCGAGTTGCTCCAGCCCTGCACCATGCCGGCGACGTCACCGGCGCCGAGCGTCTTCAGGTCGGGGGCGCCCAGGGTGATGGCGACGACCGGGATCAGGACGACGGCCGCGCCGATGCCCAGGGTCCACAGCACGGTGCGCGAGACGTTGCGGCGGGGGTTGTCCATCTCCTCCGCCAGGTACACCGCGGTGGAGAAGCCCTGCAGGATGAAGAGCGCGGTGGCCAGCCCGGTGACGATGAGACCCGCGGTGACCGCGGTGCTGTGCCCGTGCCCGGCGTCGATCACGGGGTGCACCAGCACGGACGCGGACCGCTGGGTGTGGGTGAAGCCGAGGAAGGCGACGACCGCGCAGGCGACGACCTCCAGCACCAGGAAGATGCCGGTGATCCAGGCGTTGGCCCGCAGGTCCAGCAGGCCCATGGCGGTGGCCAGCAGCATCACGCCGGCCGCGGTCCACTGCGGATCCAGGTGCACGATCGGGGCCAGATAGTCGGCGGTGCCCAGGGCGATGATGGGCGGCACGATCATGACGACGATCAGCGAGAGCACGAAAACCAGCCACCCGGCGAGCCGGCCCATGAGCGTGCCGACCATGGCGTACTCGCCGCCCGAGCTCGGTATCAGCGTGCCGAGTTCGGAGTAGGTGAAGGCCACCCCGATACAGAGCAGTGCCGCGACGGCGATGGTCAGCGCGGTGCCCGTACCCAGGCTGGCGAACGAGTCCGGCACGATCACGAAGAGCGAGGACGCCGGGGTCAGACAGGACAGCGTGAGCAGGGTGCCGCCGACGACGCCGATGGACCGGGTCAGTTGGGGGGCGCCGGAGGCGTCCTTGGCCGTCGCACTGCGGGTGTCCCGCTCAGGAGCTGCGGGGGCAACAGGCGTGTAGGGCATATCGGTATCCGTATCCCATCGGTGCTGGCGGCAGGAAGGGGCGGCGACGTAACGAAAGATCGCCGCAAAGCGCTCCGAACCCGGACATCCTCAGGTCCCGCTTTGGTGACCGAATAAAACCCCTGCCGACGACTCCCGTCAAGGTCTTGTTAAGGCTCGCCGACAACGAAATCCGTAGCCTTCACCCGGCATGGAAACGCTTATCCACGACGCATGCACAGAAGACAAGCGGATTCCGCGGCGGGAAGGGCAGCACCAGATCTCCCCGGGGCACCGCCGAATCCGTTGCCGTCCCGGCGAAACCCGCGGCCGCGCGCTCAGCCCTCGTGGGCGCGCACCCGGGCGATGAGCAGCGCGACGTCGTCGTGGTCGTGCTCGTCGCGCAGCGCACGCAGGAGGCGGTCGCAGAGCTCCTCCAGATCCTGTTCGGGCTCCGTCAGCAGCTCCAGGAGGCTGTCCAGCCGGGTGTCTATGGGCTGGTCCCGGGTCTCGATCAGCCCGTCGGTGTAGAGCACCAGCAGGTCGCCGTCGCGCAGCGGCACGGTGGTCTGCTCGAAGGGGACGCCGCCGACGCCGAGCGGGGCGCCGGTGGGCAGGTCGAGCAGCTCGGGCGGCCGGTCCGGGCGCACCACGATGGGCGGCAGATGCCCGGCGACGGCGATCCGGCACAGCGCGCGGTGCGGGTCGTACACGGCGTACAGGCAGGTGGCGAAGGCCGGGTCGAGGCCGCCGGCGATGTGGTCGAGGTGGCGGAGCACCTCGGCGGGGTCGAGGTCGAGGTCGGCCAGCGCGCGGGTGGTGGTGCGCAACTGGCCCATGGTGGCGGCGGCGTTGATGCCGCTGCCCATGACGTCGCCGACCACCAGCGCGGTCTTGTCGCCGGTCACCGGGATGGCGTCGAACCAGTCGCCGCCGACCTCGCTGGCCGCCTGGGCGGGCTGGTAGCGGTAGGCGATCTCCATCGCCGTGGGCTGCGGCGGCCGGTGGTTCATCAGGTGGCGCTGGAGGGTGAGCGCGGTGCGGCGTTCGCTCTGGTACGAGCGGGCGTTGTCGATGCAGACCGCGGCCCGGGCGGCCAGCTCGACCGCGAGCACCGCATCGTCCTCGTCGAACGGCTCCGGGTTGCGGACGCGGTACAGCGACAGCGCGCCGAGGACCTCGCCGCGGGCGATCAGCGGCACGGCGAGATAGGAGTGGGTTCCGGCCTTCCCCAGGAGGGCGGCGCCCTGCGGGTCGGCGGCGATGTGCTCCAGGTCGTCCGGGCCGACGTGGGGTATGCGCACCGGGCGGGCCTCGGTCACACAGCGGGTGATCAGCCGGTCGGCTTCGTAGGAGGCGATCTGGCCGGTGGGGTCGGCGGCGCGCACGGCCTCGGTGGAGTAGGCCGCGGCCACGGCGAGCGCACGGAAGCGGGCCGGTCCGCCGCGGGAGAGGGAGGTGGGGCGCCGGCCGTCGAGGACGGCGTCGAGGACGTCGACCGCGGCCAGGTCCGCCAGCTCGGGAACGATGACGTCGGCCAGTTCGTGGGCGGTCTGGTCGACGTCGAGGGTGGTGCCGACGGTGGCGGAGGCGTCGGCGATGACGGCCAGCCGCCTGCGGGCGCGGGCGGCCTCGGTGGCGGCGCGGTGCTGCTCGGTGACGTCGACGACCGACGTGGCCAGCCCCAGCACCCGGCCGTGGGCGTCCTCCAGCCGGTAGTACGACACCGACCAGGCCCGGTCGGCGTGCGGGTCGGAGGCGGTCCGGCCGACGGTGAACTGGTCGAGCAGCGGGGTGCCGGTATCGAGGACCTGGCGCATGCTGGAGACGATGGTGCCGGTGTCCAGGAAGGACAGGGCTTCTTGGACGTCGCGGCCGATGTGCCGGTCGGCGGGCAGCTCGTTGATGCGTTCCAGCGCGGGGTTGACCATGACGAAGCGCAGCGCGGTGTCCAGGACCGCCAGGCCGATCGGCGACTGGGCGACCAGGCGCACGGACAGCGCCAGATCCCGCTCGACCCGCCGCAGCACGGCCTGGTCGGTGGCGATGCCCAGGGCGTAGGACTCGCCGCGCTCGTCCAGCAGCCGCATGTTGCGGAATTCGACGAGCCGGGTGCTGCCGTCCTTGTGCTGGACCGGGAAGACGCCCGCCCAGCTCTCGCCGCCCGCCATGACCTCGGAGAAGAGGCTCAGCACCAGGTCGAAGTCCTCCGGCCCGACCAGCAGCTGCGCCGCGGGCCGGCCGAGCGCCTCCTCCGCGCTCCAGCCGAAGAGCTGCTCGGCCTGCGGGCTCCACAGGGTGATCCGTCCGTCCGCGTCCAGCATCACGGCCGCCACGCCCAGCACGTCCATCAGGCCGCCCGGCTGCCCCGGTGTGGCCCCGACCTGGGCGGCGCCCTCGGGGAACGCGTCGGTCGCACCCATTCAGGCACTCCTTCCGCCGGTCACCGCAGACCGACAGCCGTGGCGCTCTCCGTACATCGGCCGATTCTCGCTGTGCTTCCGCTGGTTTCCATCATCTCTCGACACGGGACGGACCCGCAGGGAGAGCGAGATCCGCAGGGCCTCGACGCCCCGTGCGCGAGCGAGCATTATCTGTCGCTGTTCCCAGGTGGGCGACCGTGTTGACGATATTCGGGGCGATGATTCCGGACGTACTCCGCAGACGGGATACGGAGCACGGGCTCCGGCATCACCGGGCCCGCTCCCCCGGGCGTCCGCGGGAGCCCTCCGCGCGGCACCAGCGGACTTGGAGATGTCGATCTCCAGGGACTACCCTGAGATCATTGGTTGCCTCCAGCAACTAACTATATTCGTGTATACCACACCCGTCGGGCCGACCGCGCCCGCCGGCGTCGGGAGGAAGCCTCACATCATGCCCACCGCCGCCCGGACATTCCGCACCTATGTAGAGGAGAACCTCGATGCGCTCAGCGCCGATCCGGCGCGCGAAACCCTGGTCCACCAAGGGCGCCGCGTCACCGCGGGCGAGTTCCGCACGCTGGTCCACCGCATGGCACGGGCCCTGTGCGCCCGCGGCGTCGGCCGCGGCACGACCGTCACGCTGCTGAGCGGCAACCTCCCGGAGATCATCGCCGCCCGCTACGCGGCCAACCTGCTCGGCGCCCGGGTCAACTACCTCTACAACAAGCTGTCCGCCGAGTCGCAGGCCGCCATCGTCCGGGACGTCGAGACCCACGCCCTGATCGTCGACCCGCGCCATGCGGAACGGGCCGCCGAGGTCACCGAGTCGGCGCCGGTGCCGGAGGTCCTCGTCCTCGGCCCCGCCAAGGTGGGCACGGACCTGCTGGAGCTGGCGGCCGGTCAGTCCGACGAGCCGTTCGCGAGCCGGGCCCGGCCCGACGACGTCTGCACCATCCGCCACACGGGCGGCACCACCGGCCACCCGAAGGGCATCTGCACCACCTTCGAGCAGACGCGCTGGTTCCACGGCGTACTCCAGCAGCCGGAGTCCGAGCGCCGGCAGCTGGTCTGCACCACGCTGGCGCATGCCGCGGGCCTGATCGCCGACAGCACGCTGCACGCCGGCGGCACGGTCGTACTGCTCGACGACTTCGACCCGGGCGCCGCCCTCGCCGCCATCGAACGCGAGCGCATCACGGACCTGTTCCTGCTGCCGCCGCTGCTCTACCAGTTGATGGACCACCCGGACGCGCAGCGCACCGACACCTCCAGCCTCCGGATGCTGACCTACGGCGGCTGCCAGGCCTCCCCGGCCCGGATAGCCGACGCGGTCAGGACGTTCGGGCCGGTGCTGATGCAGGGCTACGGCCAGAACGAGGCCGGCGGCATCAGCATGCTCACCCAGGAGGACCACGCCCCGGAGCGCCCCGAGCGGCTGCGCTCGGCAGGGAAGGTGCTGCCCGACGTCGAGGTGGCGGTCCGGGACGAGTCGGGGCGCGATCTGGCGGCCGGCGAGCACGGCGAGATCTGCGTCCGCTCCGACATGATCATGAAGGGGTACTGGAAGCAGCCCGAGCTGACCGCCGAGGTCCTGCGGGACGGCTGGCTGCACACGGGGGACATCGGCTTCCTCGACGAGGAGGGGTACCTGACGATCGTCGACCGGATCAAGGACATGATCGTCGTGGTCGGCGGCCACGTGTACACCACGGAACTGGAGGACCTGCTGAACTCGCACCCGCAGGTACTGCAGAGCGCCGTGTTCGGCGTCCGGGACGCCGACCGCATGGAGCGGGTGCACGCCGCGGTGGTACCGGCGCCCGGCAGCGAGGTCGACGCCGGGCAGCTGCGCGAGATGGTCCGCGCCGAGCGCGGGGCGATGTACGAACCGGCGCACCTCACCTTCGTCGAGGCACTGCCGCTGACCGACGCCGGAAAGCCCGACAAGAAGGAGCTGCGCCGGCGGGCCGAGCAGGAGGCCGGGACCCTGGGCTGACAGCGACGAGCCGCCGCAGCCGGGGGCTGCGGCGGCCTGTCGGTACAACTGCCGTCAGAGGATGCCCAGCAGACCGAAGGGGAAGCCCCCGAAGCCGTAGCCGTAGTTGCCGAAGCCGCAGCCGCCGTAGCCGCCGAAGCCACCGTAGTTGCCGAAGCCACCGAAGCCGCCGAGGCCGCCGAAGCCACCGAGGCCGCCGAAGCCGCCGAAGTTGCCGAAGCCACCGTGGTGGTGGCAGTGGTGCCTGTGGTGGTGACGACCCTGGTGGTGACGACCGTGGTGGTCGCCCTTGGACGATGCGGTCGGCACCTGCGGGGTGGCTGAAGCTATCCCGGCGACGGGGACGACGGTAGCGGCGGCAAGGGCCGCGGCGGCCATGGAGCGGCCTATGAACTTGCGCATTGCGTTTCTCCTGTTTGGCAGGAAATCTGACATTCGATGAGTACCGCGGCGCGGCGAAAACCCCGCAGGCACGACGAACATCCACTCCAACGGCCCCAAGAATTGCTCCACTCGCGGCAATGAATCGGCAAAGCGGCCTGGTGAACGACCTGCTCGCGGTCGGGTGACGCGGAGGAGCGCGGCGTCGGCGGGAATCGGCCGACGGCACCGCATCCGCCGGCACCACGTCGGCGGGCGGCTCCGCCCGGATGCCATCCTGGGGCCATGGCGATCACACGGGGCGGGGACGGCGCCGGGAGCGCCGACGACGAGGGGATCGGCCGGCTCAAGCATCGCACCGCGGCGGAGAGTTCGCGCACGACCGCGAGCACCGTGGTGGGGCGGTTCCTGGGGAGGGTGCCGGCTCCCGGGCTGGTGTGCGGCGGCATCGTCGGCCTTCAGGGCGGGGCCGCGCTCTCCGTAGGTCTCTATCCGGCCGTCGGGCCCGCCGGGGTGGTGATGCTGCGGCTGGCGATCGCCGCGGTGCTCCTGGGCGCGCTGTGGCGGCCGCGGTGGCGCCACCGGTCGCACGGCACCCCCGGCATCGTGGTCACCGCGGGCACGCTGCTGGCCGTGCACCATCTCGCGTACTACGAGGCCGTGGGCCGGATCCCGTTGGGCGCGGCCACCACGATCGAGTTCCTCGGCCCGTTCGCCCTCGCGCTGGCCACCTCGCGCAGGCCGGCGGACCTGGTGTGGTCGCTGCTGGCCGGGGCCGGTGTGCTGCTGCTGGGCGAGGGCGGCCTCCCGCTCGACCTCCTGGGCATCGGACTCGCCGCGCTCGCCGCCGCCTGCTGGGCCGGGTACATCCTGGTCTCGGCCCGGCTCGCCCGTCGGGCCGGCGGCGGTGGCGGCCTCGCCCTCGCCGTCGCCTGGGGCGCGCTCCTCAGCCTCCCGTACGGCATCGCGCAGGGCGGCAGCCGGCTGCTCGAACCCCGGGTGCTGCTGCTCGCGGCGGCCGTGGCGGTGCTCTCCAGCGTCCTGCCGTACTCCTGCAACCTGGAGGCGCTGCGCCGCGTCCCGCCGCGGGTCTTCGGGATCCTGACCAGCCTCGAACCGGCCGTCGGCGCCGTCGCCGGACTGCTGCTGCTCGGCCAGCGCCTCGCCCCGGTGCAGTGCCTGGGCATCGCCGCCGTGGCAGCGGCGTCCACCGGCGCGAGCCGCCGGGCGGCCGACGGCGACGGCGGGCGGGGCGCCGCCGGGCCGGCGGACGGGTCGGTGGACGGCCCGGCGGATGGGGCGACGGACGGGCCGGCGGGTGGATCGGAGGAGCGCTGCGAGAACAACTCCGGGGACGGTCCTGTCTCCGGTCCGGCCGAGACCACGGCGGCCGGCCCGGCGCACCGGAGCTCCCGGCCCGGCCGGGAACCGCGGTAGCCGCCGGAGGGCGAGGAGCAGACGACGAGCTCCCGGGTCCGAGTGCACGCCACTTGGCGGACGGACGGCTTCCGGCGATGACGACGGGAGCCGGGCAGGGAGGACAGGCCGCGGGGCGGGACGGCCCGGGCCCGAGGCCCTACTCCTTGCGGGCCCGGCTCGGCTGGACCCGGGACGGCTCGCCGGGCATCTTCGGGTGGTCGGGCGGGTAGGGCAGGTCGCCCAGCCCTTCGTCCGCCGCCTGACGGTCCGCGAGGTCCAGAACGGATTCCAGGCCGAAGGCGTGGTCCGCCATGTCCGCGTGCACATCGCCGAGTTCGGCGAAGCGCGGGGGCACCGTCCGCAGGTCGAAGTCCTCGGGCGCGGCGTCGGACAGCTCGTCCCAGCGCAGCGGGGTGGAGACGGTCGCCCGGGGGCGGGCGCGCAGCGAGTAGGCGGAGGCGATGGTCCGGTCGCGGGCCATCTGGTTGTAGTCGACGAAGACCTTGGTGCCGCGCTCCTCCTTCCACCATGCGGAGGTCACCAGGTCCGGCATCCGGCGCTCCAGCGCCCGGGCGAGGGTGATCGCGGCCCGTCTGACCTCGGTGAAGGTCCAGTGGGGCCGGATCGGGACGTAGACGTGCACCCCGCGGCCGCCGGACGTCTTGGGCCAGCCGCGCAGCCCGTGTTCCGCCAGCAGCTCGCGCAGGAGGTGGGCCACCCGGACGGCGTCCGCGAAGTCGGTGCCGGGCTGCGGGTCGAGGTCGATCCGCAGTTCGTCGGGGTGCTCGGTGTCAGCGCGCCGGACGGGCCACGGATGGAACGTCAGACACCCGAGATTGGCCGCCCAGAGAACCGCGGCGGGCTCGGTGGGGCACATCTCGTCGGCGAACCGGCCGCTGGGGAAGGCGATACGGGCGGTGGGCAGCCAGTCCGGCATCCCCTTGGGCGCCCGCTTCTGGTAGAAGAACTCGCCCTCGACGCCGTCGGGGAAGCGCTGCATGGTGGTGGGCCGGTCGCGCAGGCCCCGCAGCACCCCGTCGGCGACGGCGAGGTAGTACTGCGCCACGTCCAGCTTGGTGAATCCGCGCTCCGGGTAATACGTCTTGTCGGGGTGCGACAGGCGCACGGTGCGCCCCGCGACGTCCAGTTCGACAGCTCCGGCTCCGGCCATGACTCCACGCTAGATTCCGGGGGCCGCCACCGCGCGCCGGGCGGGGCGGCGGCCGGGTCCCGCGAAACGGGCGTCCCGGCGCGCGGGAACCGGCGCCGGCCCTCAGGATCGGGACCATGGACCTGCCCGTCATGCCCCCGGTCTCCCCCATGCTCGCGAAGGCGGTGGCCGACATCCCCGCCGGCATGCTCTACGAGGCCAAGTGGGACGGCTTCCGCGTCATCGTCTTCCGGGACGGCGAGGACGTCGAGATCGCCAGCCGTACGACGAAGTCCCTCACCCGCTACTTCCCCGAAGTGGTCGACGCGGCACGGGCCGAGCTGCCGCCGCGCTGCGTCGTCGACGGCGAGATCGTCATCGCCCATGACGGCCGGCTGCACTTCGAGGAGCTGCTGGAGCGCATCCACCCGGCGGACTCCCGGGTCCGCACCCTCGCCGCGCGGACGCCCGCTTCACTGGTCGCCTTCGACCTGCTGGCGCTCGGCTCGGACACGCTGGTGCACGAACCGCAGTCGGCGCGCCGGGAGGCCCTGGTCGAGGCGCTGCGCCCGGCCGGGGCGCCGGTGTACACGGCACCCGCGACGAGGGACCAGGAGCTGGCGCGCCGCTGGTTCACCCAGTTCGAGGGGGCGGGGCTGGACGGGGTGGTCGCCAAGCCGCTCGATCTGCCGTACCGGCCCGGCGACCGCGCCATGTTCAAGATCAAGCATGCCCGCACCGCCGACTGCGTGGTCGCCGGCTACCGGCTGCACAAGAGCGGGCCGGTGGTCGGCTCCCTGCTGCTCGGCCTGTACGACGACCGCGGGGAGCTGCAACACGTCGGGGTGTGCGCCTCGTTCCCCATGGCCAGGCGGCGGGCGCTGGTCGAGGAGCTGGCGCCGTTGCGGATGGACGACGTCTCGGGCCATCCGTGGGGCGCGTGGACCGACGAGTCGGCGCATGCCACCCGGCGGATGCCCGGCGGGCCCAGCCGTTGGAGCGGCGGCAAGGACCTGTCGTGGATGCCGCTGCGGCCGGAGCGGGTGTGCGAGGTCGCCTACGACCACATGGAGGGCAGCAGGTTCCGGCACACCGCCCAGTTCCGCCACTGGCGTCCCGACCGTACGCCGGAGAGCTGCACCTACGCCCAGCTGGAGGAGCCGGTGGGTTACGACCTGGGGCAGCTGCTGCCGGGATGACCGGGCGGAGCGCCGCGTCGACGCGCACCGCACCGGGTCAGGTGGCGTCGCCGTCCGGCGGCCAGCGGCGCCGGCTCTCCCCCGGGGCCAGCCGGTCCACCACCTCGGCCAGTTCGCTGCAGGCCTGCTCGACCTTGCGGCGGATGGCGTTCTGCTCGGTGACGATCGCCGACAGCAACAGCGCGGTGAGCGCCGCGGACGCGTTCAGGGCCTGCAGATTGACCATCGCCTCCAGCAGGCTCTGGCCCTGGAACGGTCCGGTCCTGGCCGTCGCCGCCCTGATGACCAGGACGGACACCAGCAGGACGCAGGGCGCGGCGCCCGCCAGCTGGAAGCGCAGCGCCGCCCAGACGATCACCGGAAAGACCAGGAAGAGCAGCGACAGCTCGCTGCGGATCGCGATGACCGTGACCGCGACCGTGACGACCAGCAGGGCCGCCGCCTCCGCCCACCGGTAGCCGGGGACGCCGCGGGGCCACCGGAACGAGCGGCAGACGAGGAGGAGCGGGGTGATGACGAGGATGCCCATCGCATCGCCCACCCACCAGGCGACCCAGGTCCGCCAGAAGCCGCCGCCCGGCAGGGCGCCTTTGAGGAGGAGCATCCCGGTGCCCAGCGTCGCGCTGATCAGCATCCCGGCGAAGGCGCCGAGGGCGACCAGCGCCACCCCGTCGCGCAGCCGGTCGAGTGCGGTGCGGAACCCCACCCGGCGGAGCATCAGGAAGGCGCACACCGGGGCCAGGGTGTTGCCCGCCATGATCCCGAGGACCGTGAGGTCGAGCGGGCTGACGGTGGCGACGACCGCGAGGGCGCCGAGGGCGATGCCCGGCCAGGTCCACAGGCCCAGGAGGAGCAGACAGCTCAGGGAGATACCCGTCGGCGGCCACAGCGGGGTGACCACGGCACCCGAGATGACCACCTGTTCCAGCAGGCCGATCCGGGCGGACCCGTAGTAGACGCCGGCGAGGCCGAGGATCGTCAGGGCCGGTGCCAAACGGCGGAGTCCCTCGGTGCGCACCACCCGGCCATCAGACAACGCCGGGGGCCGGGCGCCGACCGCGACACGCGCGCCCGGGCCGCGCTTCACCCGGCTTCGGGCGGGACCGCGTCGAAGCGCAGCACGAGCACCGCCGAGTCATCGGTGTGCCCGGTGAACTCGGCCACGCTGATCGCCGCGTCGGCCACGGTGGCCGGATCGCGGTCGGCGTTGGCGCTGACCAGGCGGGTCACCTGCGCCAGCCCCGCCTCTATCGGGAAGGACGGCCCCTCGACCACCCCGTCGGTGAGCAGCACAAACGCCCCCGCGGTGGCGAACCGGTGGTGGGAGACCGGGTAGCTCTCGCCCGGCATGATGCCCAGCGGCAGGCCGCCGGGGTCGTCGGCGAGGCCGCAGCGGCCGTCGGTGGTGGCCCAGATGCCGGGTACGTGCCCGGCCCGGGCGCTGGACAGCTCCCAGGCGGCCGGGTCGAAGCGGACGAAGGTGCAGGTCGCGAAGAGGCCGCAGTCGACCGAGACCAGCAGGTCGTTGGCCCGGCTCAGGACCTCCCCCGGGTCCGCTGCGTGGCCGGCGACGGCGCGCAGCCCGAAGCGGATCTGTCCCATGAAGGCGGCCGCCTCGACGTCGTGGCCCTGCACATCGCCGATGCAGAAGGCGAGCGACGCGTCGGGCAGGCGGAAGCCGTCGTACCAGTCGCCGCCGATGTCGAGTCCGTGCCGGGCGGGGGCGTAGGTGGCGGCGGCGTGCAGCCCCGGTACGCCCGGCAGCGCGGCGGGCAGCATCTCGCGCTGCAGCGCCTCGGCCAGCTCCACCCGCGCCCGCTGCTTCTCGGCGCCCTCCCGTGCCTGGGCGGTCAGCCGTCCGAGCGTGCTCAGCAGGTCGTCGGCGCTCGCCGACCGCGGGGGACGCCGCCGCAGCATGGGCCGCTCCCAGGTGCATCGGTGGACCCGCCAGGGAGCGCGCTCCGTACGGCAGTCCGCGGTGGCGGCCTGACCTGGCCTCATGGGGCTCTCGGGGAGCCCGCCTCTCGCGATTCATCTTATTTCCGCGGGGGGACTTCCGCTTGACGGCCGGGAGGGCGGCGGATGCCCGCCCCGCGGCCGGGACGGCCGAACGCGGGCGCGCACCGTGCGGCGGCCGCTTCCGCCGCGCTCGCGGACGGTCCGGCCGGGATCGCGCCCTCCGCAGGCGTCCCCGCGCGAGGGGCGGTCCCGTGCCGCGGTCCGCCGCACCACTGCCCGCCGGGCCCGGTCCGCGACCGCTTCCCGCAGCCGCGTCCCGCGGCCGGGCTCAGGCCTCGGCGGGGCGGGCCACCGCCAGGTGCCGGACGCCGGAGCGGACGGCCCAGAAGAAGACCGCCAGCGCCATGGCGGCCACGGTGATCGAGTCGTACGGTGCGGGCAGCAGTCCGGAGCCCTCGAACGTGCCCAGCCCGGAGAGCGCGGTCAGGGCGACGAGGTAGAACACCAGCCAGGCGCCGGTGCGCAGTTCGGCGCCGAGCGGGCGGCTCGGGCCTGCGCCGTCGCTCTCCACGCGGACGCCGGGTCGGCGCATGGCCAGGAAGATCAGCAGGCCGCCGAGCACCAGGGGCAGCGCGAGGCGCAGGTCCTGCCAGCCCGACCAGTAGACGAACTCGCTGGCCACCACGAAGCTGAGCGGCGCGATCCAGCGCAGCCCGGGGACCCAGCCGGCGGTGTGGCCGCCCGGCTCGGCGCGGAACACCGCGACCGCGACCGCGGAGGCGGCATAGATCAGCAGATACATGTCGCCCATGACGCTCACGATGTCTTGCCAGCCGCCGAACGGCAGCAGGAAGACCACGATGACCGCGAGGTTGACCGCCAGCGCCCGGCGCGGGATGCCGAACCGCTCGTTGACCTTCATGAAGTACCGCGGGATGGTGCCGTTCTTGGCGAGCGCGTAGGTGTGCCGCGCGTTGATCGCCACGCCGACGTACGCGGAACCGCCGGGCGAGATCACCGCGTCCGCGTAGAGCAGGCTGGCGAGCCAGTGCAGGTTGAGGATCAGCGCGAGCTGGCCGAACGGCGAGTCGAAGGAGACCCCGTGCCAGCCGTGGCCGAGCAGGTTCTCGGGGACGGTGAAGAGGAACGCCACCTGCAGCGCCAGGTACATCAGGACGGCGAGGCCGATGCCGGTGAGGACGGCGGCGGGGATGGTCCGGCGGGGGTTGCGGGTCTCGCCGGAGAAGTCCAGCGGCGCCTGGAAGCCGTTGACGGAGTAGACGATGCCGCCGCCGGCCAGCGCGGTCAGGCAGGCGACGTAGCCGTACGGCGCGAAGCCGCCGTGGTCCGTCAGACGGCCGGAGTGCCAGCCGGAGGCGATCAGCGCGATCACGGTGATCACCGGCACGAGGATCTTGAACACCGAGACCAGGTTGTTGAGCCGGGCGAACAGCCGGACCGCGAACCAGTTCAGCGCCGTCAGCACCACGCTGAGCCCGGTGGCCAGCGCCAGTCCCGAGAGGGTGAGGGTGTGGCCGTTGTAGATGCCCGGCAGGTAGTGCGCGGCGTACTGCATGATCGCGCTGATCTCGGCGGCGGTCCCGCCCACCGACAGCAGCGTCGACCAGCCGATGAGGGTGCCGACGAGCCGGCCGCTGGCGAACAGCGGCCAGCGGACGGTGCCGCCGCCCTCCGGCCGGGACGCCCCGAGTTCGATCATGACCAGGGCGACCAGGCCGCACAGCAGACCGGCACCGACCCAGGACAGCAGCGCCGCGGGGCCCGCGGTCTGCGCCGCGTACAGGGCGGCGAACAGCCAGCCGGAGCCGACGATATTGGAGAAGCCGATGCCCGTCAGTCCCCAGAAGCCCAGGTCACGGCGCAACCGGCGCTCCTGTGCCAGTACTTCCGGCGCGCCGGCCCCGTCGCCCCCGCCTGATACCTGACGCTCCGTCACGAAAACGGCCTCCTTGATTCACTCTTTCCGGCTCGCCGGACCCTACTCGACGAGCACCGAAGAGGAATCTTCCGCTCCACCAGCGGACACTTCCTGCACACAGCGCAGGGATCGCGCACGCAGCGCGACGACGGGACACCGGAGGGTGCGCCCCGCCCGTGACGGACGACGGGCCGCGGCCCGCCTCAGACGTCCCGGTCGGCCGGGACGCCGAACGTCCTCGCCAGGCCGTCCCGCCCGGCCTCGGTGAGATGGACGACGCGGCGGTACTTTCCGTGGCGGAGCCACTCCAGGGCGAACAGCCGGGCGGTGAGCGCGGCCCCGAGCGCCCCCGCCAAGTCGTGGCGCTGCTCGCCCCAGTCGACGCAGTAGCGGACGGCCGCCCGGCGGCGGGGCAGGCGGTCGGCGTCGACGCCGAAGGCGGCCAGCTCCCGGCGGCCGTACGCCGTGAGGACGTAGACGACGTCCGTGGCTCCGGCGTCCGGGGCCGCGGCCTGCGCCTCGCGCGCCGTGCGCTCGGCGGCGAGGATGACCTGCTCCTGGAGGGCGCTCACGGACCGGCCGGCACGGCGTCCGCCCCCTCCGCCCGGGCTCTGGGGCTCGGCCGGGTGCGCACGCCGCCCCGATCCCCTCCGTCCGGCGGGATCTCCCCCGCGTGCTCGGGCGTTGACGGGGAGAAGGGTCGGGGGAAGCCGCATCGGCACAGGAAGATGCCGGCTCTGCCGTACGGGACGCGAGGAAGCGAGGAGCAGCCGGATGACCACACTGCCGTGGCGCGAGGACGAGAGCTGGCGGCGCCGGTACCCCCAGTCGGGCCCTGACTGGACCCGGGGCATGCCGCAGGGGCCGGCGGATCCGCTGACGCCGATGGGGCGCATCGACCAGTACGGCCGGATGGGAAGCGCACTGCGCGGCGGCCACTTGGCGCCCTGGCAGCGGAAGGTGGTCACCGGCTTCGTCCTCGGCGCGCTCGTGGTCGCCGTGGCAGCGGCCCTGCTGGTGCTTCTGGGCTGACCGTCCCCGGGGCGGCCGGGGCGATCGCGGCCTCCGGGGAACACGTCACGGCCGGGCGCTCGGCCGCAGAGGAGAAGGCAGCGTCCGGGCGGGAAGGCCGGCCGGAGGCGCACGGGGCCGGGAGGTCAGCCGCAGCTCCAGCAGCCCGACCAGCAGGCGGTGTGCCGGGCGTGCCGCCGCCGGGCGGTGGACGGCGCCTCGTCAGCGTTGTCGGCGAGGGCGCGCAGCCCGGCGAGCTGGATGCGGAGCACCACACTGATCGCGGCGATCTCCTCGGGCTCGGCATGGCCCTTCTCGATCCGCAGCCAGGTGTCCGCCGGCGCATCGAGCGGGGTGCTCGCCCCGGCGGGCACGGCCTCGTCGGCGGCCGCGCACTCCCCGCCGCCGGTGTCCCCGGTGGGTGGGACGTCCCCGGCCACCGGGCTCTGGTCGCCGGCCCCGCTTCCGTCGGCCGCCGTGCTCTCCTCGGCGCAGGTCTCCGTACCGACGGGTGCGGCCTCGGCGAGGACCGTGCCCTCTTCGGTGGCGGTGCACCCGTCGAGGGCCGTGCTCTCCTCGGTGGGGGTGCCGTCGACGGCGGGTCGGGCCTCGCCGATGACGGTGCTCGCGTCGGTGGATGTGCTCATGTGGGGTCCGTCGGATCGGGGGTGGTGCGCGGTGTGCGACCGGCGGCCACGGCGTTGCGCTGTGCCGTGTCCGGGCAGGTCACAGGGCCGACGCTAGAAGCGCTCCGGGGCCCTGTCGCGCGGGGGAGGCGCCTGCTGGGCCATTCGGGCGACCGTCCCGCGGCCAAGGCGTGATATCCGCCGCCGGGACCGTGTTGCTCCCCGCCGTCGCGTCGTGGCGGACGAGCATCGCGCTCAGGTTGGGCAAGGCACGCGGCTTCCGGACGACGCAGTCAGGATGGGCGGGACGATGAGATGTGATCAGGCCGGCGACGAACGGGCCCCTGCGCGGGACGAGGGGCGCCGGGGCTTTCTCAGGTGTGCGGCGGGGCTCGCCGGGGTGGCGGCCGCGACGGGCCTCGGCGGGGAGGCCGCGGCCGCGCCGGCGCAGCGGCCGGCGGCCGGGCTCCGCGACGGCGGGAATCCGCTGCCCGACAAGGTGCCGTTCCACGGCCGCCACCAGGCCGGCATCCTGACCCCCCAGCAGCTCTTCGCCGGGTTCGTCGGCTTCGACGTACTGGCCGAGAACCGCGAAGGCCTGACGGAGCTGTTCCAGCGGCTCACCACGCGCTGCCGGGTGCTGGCTGCCGGGGTGAAGCCGCAGGACGAGCAGGTCGCCTCGGAACGGCCCACCCCCGACTCGCTCACCATCACGCTCGGCGTCGGCGCCTCGCTGTTCGACGACCGCTTCGGGCTCTCCGGCCACAAGCCCCGGCATCTCAAGGCGATGCCGGCGTTCCCCGACGACCGGCTGGAGCCCTCGCGCTGCCACGGCGACCTGTCGCTGCAGATCTGCGCGCAGCACCCGGACGCCATCGTCCATGTGCTGCGCGATCTGACGCGGGCGACGGAGGGCCTGCTGCGGCCCCGCTGGCGCGCGGACGCCTTCTTGAACCCGTCGCGGCCCTCGGGTTCGCCGCGCACCTTCATCGGTTTCAAGGACGGCATCGTCAACCCGGACACCGCCTCGTCCCGGGAGATGAACCGGCTGATGTGGGTGACTCCGCCCTGCGGGGAGCCGGAATGGGCCCTGGGCGGCAGCTACCAGGTGCTGCGTCTGATCCGCTTCCACATCGAGAAGTGGGACAAGGTGCCGGTGGCCCGGCAGGAGAAGATCTTCGGGCGGCGCAAGGCGAGCGGTGCGCCGCTGGACGGCGAGCACGAGACGGACCCGCCGAAGTACCGCGACGACCCGCACGGCAGGAAGATCCCGCTCGACTCGCACATCCGGCTGGCCAACCCGCGCACCGAGAAGACCGACAAGTCCCGCTTCCTGCGCCGGAGTTACAACTACGACCAGGGCTTCGACCATGCCGGACAGATGGACCTCGGACTGGTCTTCTGCGGCTACCAGCAGAACCCGGAGCGGCAGTTCGCGACCGTGCAGCGCCGGCTGCGCCACGAGCCGCTGTCCCGGTTCATCACGCCGATCGGCGGGGGCTACTTCTTCATCCTGCCGGGGGTGCGCGACGCCGACGACTGGTTCGGCTCCCGGCTGCTGAAGAAGGTCTGAGCGGAACGGACCCACGCACCGAGGGCGGCACCGGTTCCGGTGCCGCCCTCGGTCGTACGCGGGGTGACCCGCTCAGCAGATCCGCGGCAGCTGCTCGCCCAGCGGCAGGTCGACGACCCGGGTGCCGCCCAGCGGGGTGCCGGCCACCACCATTCCGGGGTGGGTGGCCACCGCCTCGCCGATGATCGCGGCGCCGGCGCCCAGCGGGTGCGCGCGCATGGCGTCCAGCACGGCGTCCGCGTGTTCGCGGGGGACGAAGGCCACCAGCTTGCCCTCGTTGGCGACGTACATCGGGTCCAGGCCGAGGATCGCGCAGGCGTTGGCGACGGCCGGCGGGACCGGAACGGCGCGTTCCTGGATGACGATGCCGGTGCAGGAGGCGGTGGCGATCTCGCACAGCGCGGCGGCCAGACCGCCACGGGTGGGGTCGCGCAGCACATGCAGATCGGGGGTGACGGCGAGCATGGTCTCGACGAGGCCGCCGAGGGCCGCGCAGTCGCTCTCGATCTCGACGCCGAACTCCAGGCCCTCGCGGACGCTCATGATGGCCACGCCGTGCAGGCCGATGTCACCGCTGACGATCACCACATCGCCGGGGACGACGCGCTGCGGGCGCAGATCGACGCCCGCCGGGATCAGGCCGATACCGGCGGTGTTGAGGTAGACGCCGTCGCCGTGGCCCGCCTCGACGACCTTGGTGTCGCCGGTCGCCACCTCGACCCCCGCGGCCCGCGCGGCCGCGCCCATCGCATCGGCGACCCCGGCCACCACCGGCATCTCCACGCCCTCCTCCAGGATGAAGCCGCAGGAGAGGTAGGCGGCCTTGGCGCCGCTCATGGCGAGGTCGTTGACGGTGCCGTTGACGGCGAGGTCGCCGATGCAGCCGCCGGGGAAGAACAGCGGCCGCACGACATAGGAGTCGGTGGAGAACGCGAGGCGCACACCGCCGAGGGACACCGCGGCGGAGTCGCCGAGCTGGGCGAGGATCTCGCCGCCGAAGGCGGGGGCGAAGATCTGCTGGACGAGTTCCGCGGACAGGGCGCCGCCTCCGCCGTGCCCCATGACGACGCGGGGCTGGTCGCGGAGCGGGGCGGGGCAGGTCCAGCCGGAGATGTCGACGGTGGGCAGGCCGCGGTCGGCCGGGGTGGGACCGCCGGGGGCGGGGTGGAGGGTGTCAGACAACGGGGCTCGCCTCCTGGGGGGTGGGCGTGGTGCCGAGTCGGCGGTAGAGGTAGTAGGCGGCGCAGGCGCCCTCGCTGGAGACCATGGTGGCGCCGAGCGGGGAGCGCGGGGTGCAGAGGGTGCCGAAGGCCTCGCACTCGTGCGGCTTGATGAACCCTTGGAGGACCTCCCCGCTGCGGCAGGCGGCGGGTTCCTGGGTGGTGATGCCCTCGACGGAGAAGCGGTGCTCGGCGTCGTACTCGCGGTAGCGTTCCGAGAGCCGCCAGCCGCTGGCGGGGATGGTGCCGATGCCGCGCCAGGAGCGGTCGGTGACCTCGAAGACGTCCGCGAGCATGGCCCGGGCCGCCGGATTGCCCTCGCTGCGCACGGCGCGGGGGTAGGCGTTGTCCACGGTGTGTTCGCCGCGCTCCAGCTGGCGGACGGTGCGGCGGATCCCCTCCAGGATGTCCAGCGGCTCGAAGCCGGTGACGACGATCGGCACCCGGAAGCGTGCGGCCAGTTCGGGGTACTCCCCCATCCCCATCACGCTGCACACATGGCCGGCCGCGAGGAACGCCTGGACCCGGCAGTCGGGCGCGTTCATGATGGCCTCGATCGCGGGCGGCACCCTCACGTGCGAGACCAGCAGGCTGAAGTTGGGGATGCCGAGCCGGCGGGCCTGATAGACCGTCATGGCGTTGGGCGGTGCGGTGGTCTCGAAGCCGATGCCGAAGAACACCACCTCGCGGTGCGGGTTCTGCTGGGCGATCTTCAGGGCGTCGAGCGGGGAGTAGACGACCCGTACGTCGCCGCCCCGGCTGCGCACCTGGAACAGGTCCCGGTCGGTGCCGGGGACGCGGAGCATGTCGCCGAAGGAACAGAAGATCACGTCGGTACGAGAGGCGATCTCCAGGGCCTTGTCGATGACCTCCAGCGGGGTCACACAGACCGGGCAGCCCGGGCCGTGGATCAGCTCGACCTGATCGGGCAGGAGTTGGTCGATCCCGTGACGGATGATGGTGTGGGTCTGCCCGCCGCAGACCTCCATGAGGGCCCATGGCCGGGTCACCGTGGACCGGATGTCGTCGAGCAGCCGGCCGGCGAGTTCGGGGTTCTGGAATTCGTCGAGGTACTTCACCGGCCCGCCTCCCGCGCTCCGTCGCCGGCCGCGACCGCGGGTCCGGCGCCCGTCTCCTCCCAGCGTGGCGGCTCGGCCGCCGCCTCCCAGGGGTCGCCGAACTCCTCCTGCAACAGACCCAGTTCCTCGAACAGGGCCAGGGTCTTGCGGGCGGACTCCTCGTCCAGCCGCTGCAGCGCGAAGCCGACGTGGACGATGGCGTACTCGCCGACCTGCAGGTCGGGGACGTACTCCAGGCACACCTCCTTGACCACACCGCCGAAGTCGACGGTGGCCATACGGGTGCCGTCCCGTTCCTCGATGTCCAATACCTTGCCGGGTACCGCCAGGCACATGGGCCCTCTCCTCGTCGTGGGTACGTTGCGTCCGCCGCGCCGTGGCACAGCTCAGCGCGCGGCGGCTCCTGCGGTGCGCGCCGCCACGACGATCTGGCCGAGCGCCAGTCCCCCGTCGTTGGGCGGGACACGGCGGTGGCGCAGGACGGTGAAGCCGTCCTGCCGCAGGAGGCGGGCGGTGGCCTCGGCCAGCAGGGTGTTGGCGAAGACGCCGCCGGTCAGTGCCACGGTCGTCAGGCCCGCGCGGTCCCGGGCCAGGGCGCAGCAGCGGCGGACGAGGTCGGCGACCGCGGAGTGGAAGCGGGCCGCGACCAGCGCCGGTGCGGTGCCCGCGCGCAGGTCCGCCACGACGGCGGTGAGCACCGGCGCCGGGTCGGCGACGGTGTCGGCGCCCGTCGTGCCCGTCGGGGCGTCGCCCAGCGCGAACGCATAGCCGGGGCCGTGGTCCTCGCCCGCGGTCATGGCCGCGGCTTCGAGGGCGACGGCGGCCTGGGCCTCGTATCCGGCGTGGTGACAGATCCCGGCCAGGGAGGAGACCGCGTCGAAGAGGCGGCCCATGCTGGAGGTGGGCACGCAGTTGAGGTGGCGCTCCAGCTGACGGGCCAGCAACTGCCGCTCCTGCGGCGGGCAGGCGGCCACCGGCGGCAGGTCCGCGGCCCAGTCGAGGCCGGCGGCGCGCAGATGGGCCAGGGCCATGCGGTAGGGGCGCCGTACGGTGGTGTCCCCGCCGGGCAGCGGGACGTAGGCGAGCTGCCCGAAGCGGCGGTACCCGTCGTAGTCGGCGAGCAGGATCTCGCCGCCCCAGACGGCATGGTCGTCGCCGTAGCCGGTGCCGTCGAAGGCGACGCCGATGACGGGGTGGCCGTCGGGGAGGCCGTGTTCGGCCATGGCGGCGGCGACATGGGCGTGGTGGTGCTGGACCCGGACCAGCGGCCGCCCGTCGGTGTGGCGCTGGGCCCACTGCCCGGAGCGGTAGCCGGGGTGCCGGTCGGCGGCGAGAAGCTGCGGGCGCACCCCGGTGACCGTCTCCAGATGCGCCTCGGCCTCCTCGAACGCGAGCTGGGTCGCCAGGTCGTCCATGTCGCCGATGTGCGCGGACAGCCAGGCGCGGTCGCCCTCGGCGAGGCACAGCACGTTCTTGAGGTCGCCGCCGGCGGCGAGCGCGGGGCGTACGGGCACCGGGAGGCGGATGGGCATCGGCGCATGCCCGCGGGAGCGGCGGATGAACAGCGGCTCGCCGTCGCTGACGCGGACCACGGAGTCGTCGCACGGGATCCGGATCGGCCGGTCGTGGGTGAGCCAGGCGTCGGCCAGGTGCGCCAGGCGCCGTACGGCGTCCTCGTCGTCGGTGACGATCGGTTCGCCCGCGACGTTGCCGCTGGTCATGACGAGCAGCCGGGGCCCGGGCCGATCGCCGGGCAGCCCGAGCAGCAGGTGGTGCAGCGGGGTGTAGGGCAGCATGACGCCCAGGTCGGGGCTGCCGGGGGCGACGGCGTCGGACAGCACCGGCGCGTCCGGGGCCGGCGCGGGGTCCCGGCGGCGGCGCAGCAGGACGATGGGGCGTACGGTCCCGGTGAGCAGGCCGCGTTCCTCGGCTCGTACCCGTACCAGGTGCTCGATGTCCGGGAGTTGACGGGCCATCAGGGCGAAGGGTTTGCCGCCGCGGTTCTTCCGGGCGCGCAGCAGGGTGACGGCGGTGTCGTCGGAGGCGTCGCAGACGAGGTGGTAGCCGCCGAGGCCCTTGACCGCGACGATCGCGCCCTCGGCGAGCAGCCGGCGGGTCGCGGCGACCGGGTCGGTGCCGGGGGCGGGGCGCGGGGGACGGGTGGGGTCGGCGGGGTCCGCGGTCAGCAGCCGCAGGCGGGGGCCGCAGTCGTGGCAGGAGATGGGCTGCGCGTGGAAGCGCCGGTCGGCCGGGTCCGCGTACTCCCGCGCGCAGCGGGGGCACATCGGGAAGCGGTCCATCGTCGTCAGCGCCCGGTCGTAGGGAACCGCGGTGACGATGGTGAAGCGCGGCCCGCAGTGGGTGCAGGTGAGGAAGGGGTGGCGGTGGCGGCGGTCGGCCGGGTCGGTCAGCTCGGCGAGGCAGGCGTCGCAGGTGGCGGCGTCCGGGGAGACCAGGGTGCGGGGAAGGCCGTCGGCGCGCGAGGGGAGGATGCGGAACCCGGCGTCGCCCCGCACCGCGACGTCCTCGGCGTCGACGGCCTCGACCACGGCCAGCGGCGGCGCATCGGCGCCGATCCGGCGGCCGAACAGGTCGAGCGCGGCGACGGCGCCCTCGACCTCGGCGACGACGCCCTCCCCGGTGTTGGTCACATGGCCCGTCAGGCCCAGTTCCGTGGCGAGGGCGTGGACGAACGGGCGGAAGCCGACGCCCTGGACGACGCCGCGCACGGTGATCCGGCGGCGTGCGGCGGCTGTCGCGGGGGCCGTCGCGAGGCCCCCGCCGGCCTGCCCTGTGGTCATGAGCGACTCGACGCCACGGTGCCGGAGTCGCTGGTGCGCGCGGGGCCGCCGTCCTGGGCCCGCGGGGCGTGCGTGTGATCCCGGTGGTGGGAGTGGCCCTCGCCGTGGGGGTGGCCCTCGTCGCGCGGCTGGCCGTCGTCGGCGTCATGGACGTGATGGGACTTGCGGGTCATGACGGGGATGTGCACCGGCGCCCCGTCGCGGGCGGCCAGTGCCCGGTCCACCAGCACACCGTCCCCTTCCCCGCGGCGCGCCGAGGTCAGGACGACCTCGACGCCGGGGTTGATGCGTTCGACGTTGGCGCGGAACTCCGCCTCGTCGAAGGCGACCGCCTCGGCGATGTCGGTCTTGGTGACCACGACCAGGTGGGCCAGCCCGAAGGCGGTGGGGTACTTCAGCGGCTTGTCCTCGCCCTCGGTCACCGACGCCAGCACGATGCGCAGCGTCTCCCCGAGGTCGTAGGAGGCCGGGCAGACCAGATTGCCGACGTTCTCGATGAACAGCAGCCGGGTGTCGGCGGGGAGCCAGCCGTGCAGGTGCCCGCCCAGCATCTCGGCCTCCAGGTGGCACAGGCCGTCGGTGAGCACCTGTTTGACCGGCACTCCGGAGCGGGCCAGCCGGACGGCGTCGTTCTCGGTGGCGAGGTCGGCGGTGAGCGCCGCGACCGGGATGTCCCGGCTGCGGGCGAGGGTCAGTTCCCGCTCCAGGAGCGCGGTCTTGCCGCTGCCGGGGCTGGAGAGCAGGTTGACGACCGCGGTGCCCCGCGCGGCGAGGTCCTCGCGCAGGGTGTGGGCGCAGGCGTCGTTCTTGGCAAGGACCGCCTGTTGCAGGTCGACGACACGGCACATGGTTCAGCGCTCCTCAGGAATCGGGACGTGCGCCGGGGCGTCGTTCCAGCACACTCGGACGATCTGCAGTTCCCGGCCGGACAGCAGCTCGGTCGTCGCCCCGCCGCATCCGGGGCAGCTGAGCTGCGGCGGCATGCCCACCGGCCAGGTCTGTGCGCAGGGGCCGCAGCGGGCACGCGCCGGGACGGGTTCGGTGATGAGTTCCGCGCCCTCCAACACCGTTCCCGCGCAGGCGAGTTCGAAGGAGAAGGCCAGCGCGTCCGGGACCACCCCGGCCAGTTCGCCGACCTGGAGCCGGACGCTGTTGACGGTGCCGGCCCCGGCGGGGCGGTCTGCGCTTTCGACCTGCTCCACGACCGCGAGCGCGATGGACATCTCGTGCATCGGTCCCTCTCTGGTGCGGGCACGGCCGGGTACCGCTCGGCATCATTAGACGGCGCGTCCGCAGGGCGGCCGCGGTGCCTCGCCGGGGCGGCGCGGTGGCGTACACCGTTCGGTGCAGCGCCCCGGCTCACATGGAACGGATCCGCATATAGCGCTTGACGTCGGGCAGCACGGACCTGACGGCGACGGCGAGCACGGCGGCGAGCGCCCCGCCCAGAGCGAGCTTCAGCATGGTGTCGAGTTCCTCTCATCACTGGTGTGCGGTCCGGCGCCGGCCGGTGCCGGCTCCGCCGTGCCGACCAGCCGCAGGATCAGCCCCACGGCCTCGTCGACCGCGGCGTCGACCGGTTCGCTGAGCCCGATGCCTTCGGCGACATCGGCGGGTTCGCAGCCGACGACCAGGACCCGCTGCGGGCGCCGGCCGTCGGTGCCCGCGCTGAGCGTGTCGAGCAGCGCGAGCACGGTGTCGGGGGTCATGTGGTGGCCGTCGAGCGCGGTGTCCCGGGCAGGGGCGCCGGCCGGGGCGGTGGCGTCGAGGAGGTAGACGGTGCCGGGTTCGCCGCCGCGCGCGGAGGCGTCCACCAGGAGCACCGTGTGGTAGCCGTCGAGCATCTGGTAGGCGAGGTGGACCCCGCGTACGCCGATGTCGACGACCTCGACGCCGTCGCGCAGCGGGTGCTCGCCCAGCCGGCGCACGACCTCGACACCGAAGCCGTCGTCGCCGAGGAAGATGTTGCCCACGCCCGCGATCAGCGTCTTCGCGGGGGGCCCGGCGACGGGTGCTTCGGCGTTCACGCGTCCTCCAGGGGAGCGATCTCATCGGGTTGGAAGTACAGGAACCGGCCCTGCTCGCGCCGGATGTCGACGCCCGGGTCGCCCTCCACGGTCACCGCGAGGTGCACCCCGCCGTCGACGTCGTGCAGTACGGCCTCGACATGGGCGGTGCGGCCCTGGAGGAAGAGGTCCTGGGCGTCGGTGCGGCGCAGGCCGGGGCGCAGCAGCACCCGGCTGCCGGCGCCGACCGACCGCCCGTCGACGGTGATCCGGTCGCGTACGGGATCGACGCTGCGGTCGCTCTCCGGGTCCCACCAGGGGGTGTCCGGGCGCAGGCCCGGCACGTCGGGGGTCAGGTCGTCGGGTGCGGCCGGGCCGGGTCCGGTGACCTCGCGCAGGGACCGTACGGCGCCGTGCAGCCGCTCCAGCACCTCGGGCGGCATGGTGTCCGCGAGCTCGATGACCTCGGCGGCGCGGGGGTCGGTGCCGCGGGCCTCGCGCTTCTCCTGGTCGGTGAGGGCCGCGGTGCGCAGGGCGAGGATCTCGTCGATCTCCAGGGCGTCGTAGAGCGCGCCGGGGCTCTCGGGGGCGATGGCCGGGTGGTCCTCCAGGATGATCGGGGAGGACAGGACGACGTCGGCGCGGCCCGATTCGCCGGCCAGCACGGGCCAGGCGTGCTCGTTGCGGCAGGCCGCGACCGCACCCCTGGCCCACTCCGGCGGGTCGGTCATGGACACGAACGAGCCCGTGCTCAGGCCGAGGAAGAGATGGGCGCCGACCAGCGAGTGGGGCAGTGCCGCATCACGGTCGGCACCGGAGCCCTCGGGTTCCCAGCCGCTGGTGTTCTCGACGGTCGCGGTCAGCCGCAGCGCCGCGTAGGGGCCGTCGAGGGCGCTCGCGGTCAGCCGCACGCGTCCGTGGAGCTCCGCGCGGCGGCGCACCAGCCGGCCGACGGGCTGCCCGCCGGCGTCGTGCACCGGCTCGGTCTCCTCCCGGGCGGGCCGGGTGAACGGGACGGTGACGCCCTCGCCGGTCAGCCGGGACACCTCGGCATCGAGCGTGACGCGCTCCTCGACGCCCTCGTCCCAGGGGACCAGTACCCGGTCGGGAAGTTCGAGCGTGTCGACGGTCTCGAACGCGCCGTCGGTGCCCACGCGTTGGACGGTGCGCCGCTGTGCGTGCAGGAACCGCAGCTCGGCCGAGAGCCGGGCCCCCGACCTGGGTTCCATGAGGCATTCGGTGCGCTGGACGGAGTGCTCCGCGCTCCGGGCGCCCCAGCCGGGCGGTACCAGGACGCCGAACTGCCAGCGGAGTTTGTTCTTGGCGGCGGAGGCGCGGTACGGGTAGAGCACATAGCCCTCGAACAGCACGGCATCCGCCACCTGGCGGGCGGTGGCGAAGCGGTCCGCCGTGTCGTCGGGCCGGACGCTGGTCGTCACGGCGCGGTCCTTTCGCTGACGGGGTGGGCGGCGGGGCGGGCGGCGACACCGGGGAAGAGCCGGGCCCGCGGTGCGGGCGGCTCGCCGCCCTCGGCGGCCGCCAGCAGCGAGGCGACGGTCGCCTGCCAGGAGGGCAGGGCGTGCCGGGAGCGGTAGGCGAGCAGCGCGTCGAGGGTTTCGCGGGGCAGCCGGAGCCAGCCGCAGCCGGGGAAGTGCGTCTCGGTCATCTCCTGCCAGACGGACACCGGCATCCGCACGGACGCTTCCTTGTTCCAGGGCACCGGCTCGACGCGGAAGCCGCCGGTGCCGGCGAACACCGTGCCGGAGAACAGCAGCAGCAGCGGGACCTCGCCGTCGCGCAGCGCGTGGAAGTAGCGGCCGGCGGCGACGTCCAGGTCGTAGCTGCACGGGACCGGCAGGTCCACCTCGGTCTCGCCGGTGAAGCCGGGGACGACCAGGGAGACCTGGGCGAACTGCAGGGGCTGCAGGGTGCTGCCCCAGCGGGACCGCTCGCCGAAGAGATCGGAGAGCGCCTCGGCCTCGTCGGTGCGGTAGCCGCGCCGGCCCGGTTCGATGCGCAACTGGCAGCGCAGCGCGACGGCGTGCACCCGGTCGCCTCCGGTGGCGGTCAGGCGCAGCCGGAAGAGCAGGGTGGGGGCCGCGGCGTAGCGGTCGGCTCGGACGCCGGTGCACGCGAAGGACAGATCGGTCACGGCCGGTCGTCCTCCCTCGGCTCCCGGGCCCGGCGGGCGACCTTGGCGAAGAACTCGGTGAGCGCGGCGCGTGCCTCCGCCCCGCCGTCGAAGCCCTGCCACAACAGGCGCATCCGGCCGACGAGTTCGTAGCAGATGTCGACGGGCACCAGATAGCAGTCGATCCGGCCCTCAAAGCGGCGCAGCAGCAGCGCCTCCACGTCGGGCCGCAGCAGGCCGGCCAGCCGGCTGGCGGCGAGCACGGTCTGCCAGGTCGAGGGGTCGAGTTCGCTCTCGGTGGCGCCGGCCGGGCTGGGGTAGAGCGCGACCAGCCGGTCGAGGTCGGCGTGGCGCAGGAAGAAGACGACTCCGACGGGGATCTGGAGGAGGTTCCAGGCCGCGTCGTCGAGGCTGTGGCCGGGGTCGACGAGGTAGCGGTCGGGGACGGTACGGAACTGTCCGCTGCCGGCCCCGGGCTGTTCGAAGAGCAGCGCGCAGGGGGTGCAGGCGCAGGCCAGCGCGCGGCGTTCGGTGTTGACCAGGTGGCGGTGGTTGTGTTCGGCGAGCACCACGCCGCACAGTTCGCAGCGTTCGGGGGCGGGAGGCGCCGGGGTGCGGAAACGGCGCAGGCCGCGGTGGGCGGTCGACGGTCCGAGCCGCGGGGGCGCCGTCAGCCGGCCGCTCACGAGGCGGGGGCGGCGGTCGGCGGCCGGGGGGAGATCTGCAGCAGCGTCGGTTCGGCCGTGGCGCCCGCCGCCTCCCACCGCACCGAGGTCACATCGGGCGCGAAGCAGGACACGGCGGCCTCGACGGCCTGCTGCGCCTGCTGGTTCGTGCTCGGGCAGCCGCAGCCTCCGGCCTCCCCGGCGCGCAGTCGCAGCACCCCGCTGTCGGCGTCGAACTCCGCGATGTCCGCGGGGTGTTGGCGGCGGACACTGTCCAGGGCGCGGCCGATGCGCGTCACGGTGTCCTCGGGGTGCAGGTCGTGCAGCACCAGGAGGCTGGTCACCAGCTCGTCGCGCAGCAGCGCCGCCCGGGGGCCGTCGTCGCCGGTGCCGCTGCCCACGAGGTGCACGATCCGGGCGAGTCCCGCGCCGTAGAAGTCCATCAGGACCCGGACGAGTTCCTCGGCGGCGGCGCCCGCCTCCCGGTCGCGCTGGGCGAGGCGGTCCAGCGCCTCTTCGACGCGCCGTCCGGTCGTCTCCGCGTTCACCGTGCCCTGGGCCGCGGCGCCCTGGGGGACACCGGCCCGGGGTTCGGCGGCCTGTGCCGCGGTGGCCCGGGCGCTCATCCGGACAGTCCGCTCAGGCCGGTGGGCACGTGCATCTTCTGCACGGACTTGCCGTCTCCGACGTACATGTGGACGCCGCAGGGCAGGCACGGGTCGAAGCTGCGCACCGCGCGCATGATGTCGATGCCCTTGAAGTTCTCCGGGGTGTTCTCCTCGAAGATCGGGGTGTTCTGCACGGCGTCCTCGTACGGGCCCGGGGTGCCGTAGGTGTCACGGGTGCTGGCGTTCCACGGGGTGGGCGGGTACGGGTGGTAGTTGGCGATCTTCCCGTCCCGGATGACCATGTGGTGCGAGAGCACGCCGCGCACCGCCTCGGTGAAGCCGCAGCCGATGGACTCGTCGGGGACCTCGAACTTCTCCCAGGTCTGGGTGCGTCCGGCCCGGACCTCCTCGAGCCCCTGCTCGGCGAAGTGCAGCGCCATGGCGGCCGTGTACGCCTGGAAGTAGGTGCGCGCGCGGTTGCGCTCCAGCGCGTTGCTCCACTTCGGGATCTTCCATTCGAAGCGGGCCTCGGGCTTGGTCATGCTGCGCGGGAGGTCGATGGTGACGCTGTGGCCGGTGGCCTTGACGTACGGGGTGTCGACGAGCCCGGACAGCGCGGTGGACCACAGGCGGGCGATCGGGCCGCCGCCGGTGTCCAGCGCCAGGTGCTCCTTGCCGTCGAACCAGCGCGGGGACATCACCCAGCTGTACTTGTCGTTGAAGTCGCGCTTCTGCGGGGCGGGGATGGTGTGCTGGTTCCACGGGTGGCGCGGGTCGACGGGGTTGCCGAGCGGGTCGTGGGTGACGAACTGCTCCTGGCCCTCCCAGTCCTGGTAGTAGGAGCTGCCGAGCAGGATCCGGATGCCGAGGTTGATCTCGGTGAGGTCGTTGGTGACCAGCTTGCCGTCGACGATGACGCCGGGGGTGACGAACATCTTCCGTCCCCAGTCCGTCATGTTGCGGTAGGTGAAGTCGCAGTGGTCGGGGTCGTTGAGCGCACCCCAGCAGCCCAGCAGCACCCGCCGCCGGCCGACTTCCTCGTATCCGGGCAGCGCCTCGTAGAAGAAGTCGAACAGGTCGTCGTGGAGCGGGACGACGCGCTTCATGAACTCGACGTAGCGCATCAGCCGGCTGAGGTAGTCGGTGAAGAGCTGGACGCTGGCGATGGTGCCGACACCGCCCGGGTAGAGCGTGGAGGGGTGCACATGGCGGCCCTCCATGAGGCAGAACATCTCCCGGGTGTAGCGGCTGACCTGGAGCGCCTCGCGGTAGAACTCGCCCTCCAGCGGGTTGAGGGAGCTCATGATGTCGGCGATGGTGCGGTAGCCGTGCTCGGCCGCGTGCGGGGCCTCGGTGCGCTGGGCGAGTTCCCAGACACCGGGGTTGGTCTCGCGGACCATCTTCTCGCAGTAGTCGACGCCGACCAGGTTCTCCTGGAAGATGTTGTGGTCGAACATGTACTCGGCGGACTCGCCGAGGTTGATGATCCACTCCCCCAGGTGCGGGGGCTTCACCCCGTAGGCCATGTTCTGCGTGTAGACGGAGCACGTGGCGTGGTTGTCGCCGCAGATGCCGCAGATCCGGCTGGTGATGAAGTGCGCGTCACGCGGGTCCTTGCCGCGCATGAAGACGCTGTAGCCGCGGAAGACGGAGGAGGTGCTGTAGCACTCCGCCACCCGCTTCTGCTTGAAGTCGATCTTCGTGTGGATGCCGAGGCTGCCCACGATCCGGGTGATCGGATCCCAGGACATCTCCGTCAGACCGCTGCCGTCACCGGCCGCCTTTGTCTTCGGTGCCATCGTGAGTGCCGTGCCCTTCTGTTGCGCGCGGAGGTGAGGTCGAACGGAGGTGCCGAGGAGCCGGACGGCTACGGGCGGGGTGCGTTCACCACGGTTTGCGGTAGCCGGTGGTCAGTTGGTCGCCGCGGTGGCGCCACTTGGGCTCGTGATCGACGGTCTTGGCCGTGATGTCGCGCAGCCGGCGGATGACGCTGCCGTACGCGGCGCTGGCGGTGCTGGAGAGCTTGCCGCCGGGAGGCTCGTCCATGAACGGCATGAACTTGTCGGGGAAGCCGGGCATGGTGCAGGCGATACAGACTCCGCCGACGTTCGGGCAGCCGCCGATGCCGTCCATCCAGCCCCGCTTGGGCACGTTGCATTTGACCACGGGACCCCAGCATCCGAGCTTCACCAGACACTTGGGCGAGTCGTAGGTGGTCGCGAACTGGCCCTGCTCGTAGTAGCCGGCCCGGTCACAGCCCTCGTGCACGGTCGCCCCGAAGAGCCAGGAGGGCCGCAGCTGGTCGTCCAGCGGGATCATCGGGGCCGAGCCCACCGCCTGGTAGAGGAGGTAGACCAGCGTCTCCGAGAAGTTGTCCGGCTGGATCGGGCAGCCGGGTACACAGACGATCGGGATGCCGGCCTTCGAGGTCCAGTCCCAGCCCAGGTAGTCGGGCACGCCCATGGCTCCGGTCGGGTTGCCCGCCATCGCGTGGATGCCGCCGTACGTGGCGCAGGTGCCGATCGCGACCACGGCGAGCGCCTTGGGGGCCAGCCGGTCGATCCACTCACTGGTGGTGATCGGCTGGCCGGTCTCCGGGTCGTCGCCGAAACCGCACCAGTAGCCTTCCGGCTTGATGGACTCGTTGGGGATGGACCCCTCGATGACCAGCACGAACGGGTCGATCTCGCCGCGTTCGCCCTTGAAGAACCACTCGATGAAGTTGTCCGCGCCCTGGACCGGGCCGCATTCGAAGTCGATCAGTGGCCAGTGGACGGCGATCTTGGGCAGCCCCGGCAGCACACTGAGCGCGATCTCCTCGATGCTCGGCTGGGTCGCTGCGGTGAGCGATACGGAGTCGCCGTCGCAACTCAGGCCGGCGTTGATCCAGAGAATGTGGATCGGGGACTCTTCCTCGGCGGACGGCTTTCCGTTCGCAGCGGCCTGCGTGGCCGCGCTCGAAGCTGCAGACATGGGGACGGCTCCTCGGCAGATATGCAACGAAAGCACTCATTCAAGGCTTCCATCCACCTTGGTAACACCGATCCGGGACCGCGGGGCGGTCACAAGGGGCCGTTGCGGTGAACCGTCCGGGCGACCGGTCCGCCGCAGGGCGCCGCCCGCCGGAAAACGCCGGGAGCCGGGTGACCGCCCGCGCGGCCGCCCGGCTCCCGTGTCGCCGTACCGCAGGTCAGCCCAGGCCCCCGGCCTCCACTGAGGTCACCTCGAACCGTCCGCCGCACACCCGCAGTCCGGCACTGCCCGTGGTCATCGACGCCTTGGATCCGGGCGGGTAGACGAAGACGAGCTGCGAGCGGTCCCAGCACGGAGTGTCCGAGACGCCCTCGTTGAGGGTGTGCAGCACGGCGTGTGCGCTCTGCCCCGGCTGGAGCCGGACGACGCCGCCGGAGCCGCCCCCGCGGGTGGCGGGCCTGCCGACGGCCGAGCCGTCCCGCTTGATCAGCGAGACCCCGGGGTAGCCGCGCAGCGAACAGGCCTTGTTGCCCTTGTTCGTGAAAACGAGGGGGTAGCGGACGTTGCCCGCACCGATGTCGGAGGCGCCCAGGCGCAGCGACATCTGGGCGGCGGTGCAGCGGTCCGAGGCCGTCATGGCGGAGGCCTGGGACTCCGTGGCGCCCGGCGTCCTGCCGGTCGGCTTGCTGCCCGGGGGCGTCGCCTTGGCCGAGGCCGCCGAGGGCCCCTGGCCGGGCACGGAGGACTGGGGCTTCGCGGCGGACGACGTGCCTCCGCCGCCCGCCGACTGCGACCCGTCACCGCTCCGGGTGTCGTGGGACGTACGGGGTGCGGCGGCCGACGAGGGGTGCGATGCGGCATCGGGCCCGCCCTGGCAGGCGGTGAGCGCGAGCGCCGCGACGGCGATCAGCGATCCCGCGGCGACACGACGGCCGCGGCCGGGTGTCTTGATGATGAGCGACATAAGTGTCCCCCTCGTCTGGTAGGTGCGAGCTCTCGTCGTGGGTGGGTACGGTCCGGTGCTCCAGCCAGCGTGGCCCGGGGCACTGCCGGTCCGCTAACGAGGCACTAACACACCACTAACGAACCGGAGTGCTCGGCACGCCGGTGACCCCGGCTATCGGTGTGACCAGCCGGTATTCGGGGCCTGTCGCCCAGAATCGCAGAGAATTCCCGAGTTGCGGATACGCCACCGCCATGTTCGGCCGTTCCGTCGCCCGAGAACGCCGTCCCCGGGGGCTCAGGAGCCCCGCCGGGCCCGGCAGCGCCTACGGACCCGGCAGCGCCCGCGGGCCCGACGGTTTCTCCCGTGCCCGGCGGATTCCCCGGTCCCGGCGCTTTCCCCGGTCCCGGCGGTTTCCCCGCTCCCGCTGCGTCGGCCGGCCCGCCGGCCCGTTACGCCCTGTCGCTCACGGCCTCGATCCCCGCACGCCCGGTTGACGGCGGCAGCACCGCCCGCGCCGGGGCCGCCAGGAGGGAGGCGTCCCGACCGGCGCCCCCGTACGTGCCGCCGCCGGGCCGGCACTGCACAGAGAGGCGAGAGCGCCACCGTCCGGGACCGGGCCGACCGGGTGCCGGCGCGGGTGAGGGCGGCGACGGGGTACCCCGCGGCGGCCATCGCGTCGGCGAAGCGGCGAGCGGGTCGCTGCCGGCGCCTTCGTAGCGCCCCCGGACCCGCGCCCGCGCCACCGCCCAGCTCGCACACCACGCGGTGGACGCCCGGTGCCGGCTCGGTGGCGGTCAACGAGGCGAGCGTCGGCGGACCGTCCTCCCCGGCGCCGGACAGATGCCCCGGAACAGCTCCCCCAGGTCCTTCGGTGTGACCTCCTGCCCGCTGCCGTCCGTGGCGCGCCGCACCGTGCGGGAGAAATCGGCGCGCAGGTCCGACGGAGGTCCGGCCCGTGGTGCACCTACTCCGTGGTGCACCTGGAGGAGGGGTGCGATCCCACCCTTGCCCGACGGGCTGTCGACCCGGATGACCTCCTCGTAGGTGCAGCCGAGACCGGCGGGGTCGACCGGCAGGTACGGCACCGGCCAGGTGGCCTCGGACCGCGGCAGGTCCAGCTCGGTGGCGCTGCGGGCGTGGTGGGCCGGGCCTTGCTGATGGCGTCCTGGTGGGTGCCGGAGAAGGCGGGGCGGACGAGCTCACCGGCGTAGGGATGGCGCGGGCGGCCGGGGGGCCGGGGGGCCGGGGGCCGGGCGGCCGGATGCAAGCCCTCCGTCATGGTTCGCGCAGTTCGTACCGGCACTGCGCCAGGGGCTGATCGACCTCGTGGAGCTGGCGGGGCTGCGCGACGAGGACCCGCGGCACGGCGATGCCCGCCGTGCCGCACTGGTCGAGGCGGTTGCCGGCGGGGACGGCGAGGCGGCGAGCCCCCTTCTCGCCGTCGAACTCGACGAGACGCAGGCGCAGTTGCTGGGGCGCTGCTGACCTGCGCCGCAGTGAGTGGTCGCGCACGGGCGGCCGTCGATTTCCGCCGAGCCCCCGGCATTGGACAGGATGGGCGGCATGACCGAGATCCGCACCCCCCGCCTCATCCTCCGCCGCTGGACCGACGACGATCTCGCCCCCATGGCGGACATCAACGCGGACCCGGTGGTCATGCGCTGGATCGGCGACGGTTCCGTCCTGAACCTGGAGCAGACCGCCGAAGAGATCGAACGGTGGGAGGAGGAGTGGGACGACGAGGGCTTCGGCCTCTTCGCCGTCGAGTTGCTCGCCTCGGGCGAACTGGCCGGATGCGTCGGCCTGTCCGTACCCGGTTTCCTTCCGGAGGCGGCGCACGAGGTGGCGATCAGCTGGCGCTTCGGACGGCAGTACTGGGGCCAGGGCTATGCCTCCGAAGGCGCCCAGGCCGTATTGGAGTTCGCCCTCCAGGACCGCGGCCTGGACCGTGTCATCGCCGTCAACCGGCTCGGCCACGAGGCCTCGGACAACGTCCTGCGCAAGCTCGGTATGGCCATCGAGCGGGAGGCGACGCATCCGGAGTACGGCCATGCACTGACGGTGCACAGCATTGATCTCACGGAGTACCAGGGCTGAGCGGGCGCAGGAAAACGGAGTACCAGGGCTGAGCGGGGCGCGGGAAATCGGCCGCGGTCCAAGAATTTGGAGGGCCTCCCGCGCTCCTCGGTGGGCATGCGTGCGGACGCGGCGTCGTCGAAGGCCGCCGCCCCTCCCCCACCCCGCGATCGCTCCGGAGAAGGAGACGGGCGCGGAGGCCCGGGGGCAGGGGCGGGGACGCAGCAAGGCGCGCGCACCGCGCGCCCGGGTCAGCCGGTGGCCGCCGACGGCTGGGCGAGGTCCAGGTCGAGGGTCTCGTGGGCGCCGTCGGCGAGGGATATGCCGACGGCGTGCGGCGGATGGCCGGCTGCCGTGAGGGTGTAGTGGGACGCGCTCAGGTCGAAGAAGGCGAAGGCGCCGTCCGGGCCGGTGACGGTGTGCCCGGCGACCGCGCCGTCCTCGACGAGGGTCACGGCGGCCTCGGCGAGCGGCCGTCCGTGCGGTCCCCGTACCGTTCCGCGGACGGTGACGGTCGGCCGCAGACGGGTGTCCTGCCGTTCCGGCTCGCCGCCGGACAGTTCCAGGGCGCGGGCCTGCGGTTGATGGCCGGGGGCGCTGAGCACCAGGGTGTACGGGCCGGGCGGGAGCGGGGCGACGTCCCAACTCCCGTCGGCAGCCGAGGCCGTACGGGCCACCACCTCGCCGGCGGCGTCGGTGAGGACGATGCTCCCGCCGGCCAGCGGCGCTCCTTCCTGGCCGCCGAGCAGCACGCCGCCCAGGCGGCCGGTGCCGGCGAGGATCAGATCGACCCGGGCCGCAGTGCCCTCGCCGCGGTACAGGGCGGAGGCGGCGTACGGGGTGTGGCCGGGCGCGGCGCCGGTCAGGACATAGGTGCCCGCCGTGGGGGCGGCCAGCGCATAGCGGCCGTCGGCGGCGGCCGTGGTGACGCCGGCCTGGCGCCCCTGCCGGTCGATGAGGGTGACGCTCGCACCCGGGACGGGGAGTCCGGCGGGGTCCAGGACACGGCCCGCGAACCCGGAACGAACCGTGGCCGGTTCGGCCGCGGTCGTCCCGGCGGGGGCGGAAGCCGGGCGGGTGGCCTCCGGCCCGGTGGCCGGCCGGGAGCCGGCCGGCGCCGACTTCACGAGCCCGGACGCCCCGTTGCCGGCGTCGGCCACACCATCGGTGTCCGCGCCGCCGGCTTCCCCGGCAGCGTCGTCCGTGCTCTGCGCGACCAGGGTCGGCCGGGAGACCTGGCGCGCCGAGGGCAGGAAGGAGGCCAGGATGACACCGACGATGACGGCGGCCGTGGCGATCAGGAAGGACACCCGGAACCCGGCCATCGTCGGCACCGTGGCCGGTCCCGTCCGCTGGGACATATGGGCCAGCACCATGCCGATCACGGCGCTGGACACCGAGGTGCCGATCGAGCGCATCAGGGTGTTCAGACCATTGGCCGCACCGGTCTCGGACGGGTCGACGGCGCCGATGATCAGCGCGGGCAGCGAGGAGTACGCCAGGCCGATGCCGGCGCCGAGGACCACCGCGATGATGACGGTCTGCCAGGGGGCCGTCATCAGGCCGAGGCCCGCGCCGTAGCCGATCGCGATGACCAGCATGCCGATCAGCAGGGAGACCTTGGGGCCGCGCCGGGCGGCGATCCGCGCGTACAGCGGAGCGACGAGCATCATCGTCAGGCCCAGCGGCGCCATGCACAGGCCGGCCACCACCATGGACTGGCCGAGGCCGTAGCCGGTCGACTCGGGCAGCTGCAGCAACTGCGGGAGCACCAGGGACACGGCGTAGAAGGCCACCCCGACGGTGATCGAGGCGAGGTTGGTCAGCAGGACCTCGCGGCGGGCGGTGGTCCGCAGATCGACCAGGGGATCGGCGATGCGCAGCTCCATCACGCCCCACAGCACCAGGATCAGGGCCGCGACACCGAACAGACCGAGGGTGGTGGGCGAACCCCAGCCCCAGTCGCTGCCCTTGGTGATGGGCAGCAGCAGGGCGACCAGGCCGGCCGACAGCCCTAGGGCGCCCGCCACGTCGAAGCGGCCCCGGGCACGCACCGCGCTCTCCGGGACGGTCAGGAAGGTGAGCAGCATCGACAGCACGCCGAGCCCGGCGGCGCCGAAGAACAGGGTGTGCCAGTCGGCGTGTTGGGCGACCAGGGCCGCGACCGGCAGCGCGAGTCCGCCGCCCACACCGATCGACGAGCTCATCAGGCCCATGGCGGAGCCGAGCCGTTCGCGCGGCAGCTCGTCGCGCATGATGCCGATGCCGAGCGGAATGGCGCCCATGGCGAAGCCCTGCAGCGCCCGGCCCACGATCATGGTGAGCAGGTCGCTGGTGAATCCGCAGACCAGCGAGCCGACGACCATGATGGCGAGGCTGGTGAGCAGCATCCGCCGCTTGCCGTACAGGTCACCGAGGCGTCCCATGATGGGCGTCGAGACGGCACCGGCGAGGAGGGTGGCCGTCATGACCCACGTGGCATTGCTGGGCGCCGTGTTGAGCAGCACCGGGAGGTCCTTGATGACCGGCACCAGCAGCGTCTGCATGACCGCGACGACGATGCCGGAGAAGGCGAGGACCGGGACGATGCCGCCGCGGGTTCTGCGGTGCCCGCCCGCGGCGTGGTCGGGCACGGGGGGCTCGGCAGGGGTGCCCGCCGCCCTTCCGGGGAGCTGGTCCGTCGTCGTCCGGGTCATGCGGGCGGCCTCCAGGGCGGCAGAGGTGAGCGTCGGTGGGAGTGGGGGGTGAGCGGGTGGTGGGAGCAGGGGTGAGCAGCAGGGTTCGAGGGCTGGGGCGTCTCCCCCGGGCATCGGCATGATCGGGCCATGGATACGTGCATGCCAAACGTTTTATCGCGGCGGTCTATTCCGCGGCACCGGCCGCCCTCGCTCCCCGGAGGCCGTGATCTGCCTCACTCCGCCCCGCTCCTGACTCCCTCTCGCCCCGTTCATCGGGCCTCCCCCGGCCTCGTCCTCGACGCGCGGACTCCACTGAACCCGCCGAGTCCCAGTGAACCGCACCCCACTGACAATCCCGTCCGGCAGAGACCTCCGGACGCCGCCGCCCGGCCGCTCGCCCGCCGCGCCGAGCGCACCTTCCCGCCCACGACGAGAGGCGCCGCGGGAGCCCCCGCGGCGCCTCTGACCTGCACCGTTCATCCACGACACTTACACGGTTCGGGAACCAACACCGCATGCGCGGTATGTTTTCGCCTCCCACCCCCACCGGGCGGTCCACGCCACCCGGCCGTCGCGAGCCACCCGGTCCGAGGCGCCGCGATCAGCTCGCCGCGGCATCGATTCCGGCGTTCGCCGACGCCTTCCCCTGGAGCGCGGCGTCGAGGTGTGCACCACGCTCAGAACCCAGCTTGAGCTTGGCGAGGATGGCCGGAACCGCAATGCTCGGGAGGGTGTGCTCGAAGAAGATGGTCAACCGGCGGCTGAGGTCGGCCCGGTTGGTGAAGGCCTGGGACATCATCTGCAGCCCGGCGAAGGCGCCGACGAACAGCTCCGCGGTCTCCCGCACGACGATGCTCTCCATCACTTCACCGCGGTCCTTCGCCTCGTTCAGCAGCCCCTCGACGAACACGCTCCACGAGAGCATCGACTGCTTGCGGTCGAGGTGGTTGGAGCCCTGTTCGACCGCCAGCCGCGCCGCCCCGCGCTGGATCGGGTCACTGCGCAGCCGGTAGGCCAGCACCTGACCCGCGTCGACGAACTCCTGCAACTTGATGTTCTGCGGCTTCACGGCGATGTCCAGTACGTGCTCATCGAGCACCGCCAGCGCGAGCTGCTCCTTGGAGGCGAAGTGGAAGTACAAGGCGCCCTTGGTGACGCCTGCGCGGTCGAGGACTTCGGCGATGGTCGCGCGGTCGTAGCCGAGGTCGTCGAAAACCGCGGCGGCCGCCTCCAAAATCAGTCGCCGGGTCCGGATCGCGCGGTCCTGTTGTGCCACAGGACGCCTCCTGTCTCTCGTGTTTTCCATGTTCGCATCAGTTAGCTACCGCTCAATTCCCCCCTGGGTCAGCCACTTGCTGCAATTCGACGCCCGGCATTGAAAATAAAACCGGATGGTACGTATCTTATCAGCGATGCACCTCTTCCCGTAGAGACGCCTGGGGGCACTCATGAGCGACACGATGCACGTCAGCGGCACGGTTCAGCCCAGGGCTCCACATCAGACGCACGCGAAGGGGAGCCACCGTGCGGCCGCCGGACATCGCTATGCCCCCTGCGTCCCTCAGGAGTTCGTTCACCGTCCCGTTGCCGACGACATTCTGGTCACCTCATGGCGCCGGCTGGACGACTCCCGCTTCACGCTGACCGCCCAGTGGCCGCACAACCACGGGTACTTCACCCCGGTGCACGGCCGCCACCATCTCATCCTCACCGGCGAGACCATCCGCCAGGCGGGGCTGCTCCTGTGCCACACCGAACTCGGCGTACCGGTCGGCCACCACTTCATCCTCGGCAACCTGGTGTACACAACCCACCCCGAGCACCTGGCCGTTGGCGGCGGGCCCACCCGGCTGACCATCGATGTCACCTGCAGCCGGATGCGCCTGCGGGGCGGCACGCTGTCCAGTGGCCACTTCACCATGACCATCCGCAAGGCGGGCCGGATCGTCGCGACGGGCTACTCCGATGTCGCCGTCACCTCCCCTGCCGTCTACCGCCGGATCCGTGGCGAACGGCTGGCCGCACGCCGCACCCTGGGCCCGCTGCCCGCACCCGTCCCGCACCAGGTGACCGGCAGCGCCGTGGACAGCGATGTGCTGCTGTCCCCCACCGACCGGTCCGGCCGATGGGAACTGCGCATCGCGCCCGGCCACGGCGCGATGGTGAATCCGGCGAACGACCACATCCCGGGAATGCTGCTGCTCGACGCCGCACAGCAGGCCGCCCGGGCGCTGACCGCTCCCCAGATCTTCGTGCCGTACGCCTTCGGCACCGAATTCCACCGCTACGCCGAGCACGGCATCCCCTGCAGCATCGTGGCCCGGCACGTCCCGTCCGCACTCCCCTCCACCACGACGGTCCAGGTCACGGGCTCCCAGGAGGGCAAACCGGTGTTCGTCTCCACCCTGACCGCACTGGACACCGAGCGTTGAGCGCACACCTCACGAGCCATGACAATCTCAGCAGGGACTCCACACTTCATGAGCCACCGGACCGCGCGGCCTGCGGGGCCGTCTGCCGCGAGTGGTGAGGGCTCTTGAGGCATGGGCACCGGGCTCCCCGTGTCCCACCAGCAAGGGAAAGCAGCCGGCGGCAGCACGCCGCCACAGTTGAGCGGAAGGCCAAGAACGATCATGGGTGACCTCAAGGGGAAGACCGCACTGGTGACGGGATCCAGCCGCGGCATCGGACGGGGCATCGCCCAGCGCCTCGCGGAGGACGGTGC
>Ga0207426_1000705_pt1 | contig 39483 bp, 37 predicted proteins | sample AraplaMF_Cvi_mMS_FD_184265 | JGI IMG/M metagenome (GOLD analysis project Ga0207426, IMG submission 184265) | Arabidopsis root microbial communities from the University of North Carolina, USA - plate scrape MF_Cvi_mMS (SPAdes) (version 2) | ecosystem: Host-associated > Plants > Roots > Endosphere... | reverse complement strand
GGGCATCGGCGACGATCTCGATGTCGGCGAGCATGTCGGCGGCGGCGAGGCGTCGCAACCGACGTGAGAAGTCGAGCGCTTCGGCCGCGGAAATCGAGTAGCCGTGCATGACCTGGAGCGGGTAGCCGCTCTGGATGATGTGGATGCGCGCGAGCGCGCGCCAGGTGCCGCCGACGGCGTAGAAGGTGCGGCCGCGGCCGGCCGCGAGCAGCTCGACCCCGTCGATCTCCTCGCGCACGATGCGGTCGGCGCGCTTGAGCGATTTATGCGCGAGGTCCTGCAGCGCGAGGCCGCCGAGCGGCAGCGTCACGCCGCTGCGCACGCTGTTCCGGCGCACGTCGATCAGCTCCAGCGATCCGCCGCCGAGGTCGCCGACGATGCCGTCGGGATGATGGATGCCGGAGATCACGCCGAGCGCCGACAGCCGCGCCTCGCGCGGGCCCGACAGGATCTCGATCTTGACCGCACAGATGCGCTCGGCCCTGGCGATGAAGTCGGGGCCGTTGGAGGCGTCGCGGCAGGCGGCGGTCGCGATCGCAAACACGCGTCCGACCTGCATCACCCGGCACAGCGCGCGGAACCGCTTGAGCGAGGTCAGCGCCTTGTCGACGGCATCGGGCGCGAGCAGGCCCGTGCTCTGCACCTCGCGCCCGAGGCCGCACAGCGTCTTCTCGTTGAAGATCGGAATGAGGCTCCGCGCCAGCCCTTCGTAAACGACGAGACGAACCGAGTTGGAACCGATGTCGATGACGGCGACGCTGGAGCCGCGCTTGCGCGGCCGCGTCACGTCGCAGATCCCGGATCAGGACTGATGACGTTCATTCCGGCGCGTGAGACGACGCGGCGAGGATTCCTTGAGCGACTTTCCACGGCCAGACAGACTCGGATTTGTCATGAAGTAGTTGTGGACGTTGAAAGGCTCCTCGCCCTTCGCGGCCTTCATACGCGTTGAGGACCCGTCCGGCAACAATTGCCAGCTCTGCTCATTGTCCTTGAGATTCGCGACCATGATCTGTTCGAGAACCTGCTGATGCACCGTGGGATTTTGCAGCGGGCAGAGCACCTCGACGCGGCGGTCGAGGTTGCGCGGCATCATGTCGGCCGAGGAGATATACACAGCCGCTTTCGCGCTCGGCAGGCCCTGGCCCATACCGAAGCAGTAGATTCGGCCGTGTTCCAGGAAGCGCCCGATGATCGACTTGACCCGGATGTTCTCGGAGAGGCCGGGGATGCCGGGACGGAGGCAGCAGATACCGCGCACCACGAGCTCGACCTGCACGCCGGCCTGCGAGGCCTCGTACAGCGCGTCGATGATGTCGGGGTCGACCAGCGCGTTCATCTTCATCCAGACCGCGCCGGGACGGCCGTGCCGCGCATGCGCGGTCTCGCCCTGGATGTGCTCGATGATGCGCTTGCGCAGGGTCAGCGGCGACACCGCCATCTTCTCCAGATCGCTCGGCGCCGCGTAGCCCGTGATGAAGTTGAACACGCGCGCGGCGTCGCGGCCGATGGTCGGATCCGAGGTGAAGTAGGAGAGGTCCGTATAGATACGTGCGGTCACCGGATGGTAGTTGCCGGTGCCGGTGTGGACGTAGGTGGTCAGGCTGCCGCCCTCGCGGCGTACCACCATCGAAAGCTTGGCGTGCGTCTTCAATTCGAGGAAGCCGTAGACGACCTGCACGCCGGCGCGCTCGAGGTCGCGCGCCCAGCGGATGTTGGCCTCTTCGTCGAAGCGCGCCTTCAGCTCGATCAGCGCGGTGACGGATTTGCCGGCTTCGGCGGCTTCCGCCAACGTTCGCACGATCGGCGAATTGTTGGAGGTGCGGTAGAGCGTCTGCTTGATCGCGACGACGTCGGGATCGCGCGCCGCCTGCTGCAGGAACTGCACGACGACGTCGAAGGATTCGTAGGGGTGGTGGACGACGAGGTCCTTCTGCCGGATCGCGGCGAAGATGTCGCCGCCATGCTCGCGCACGCGTTCGGGATGGCGCGGCACGTAAGGGGTGAATTCGAGATCGGGGCGATCCAGCCGCGTGAGCTGCGAGAGCTCGTTCATGGCGAGCACGCCCTCGACGAGGAACACTTCGTCGTCGGCGGCCGACAGCGCGTGCTGCACGAAGCTGCGCAGTTCCTCCGGCATCTTGGCGTCGATCTCGAGCCGGATCACCGATCCGCGGCGGCGGCGCTTCAGCGCAGTCTCGAACAGGCGGACGAGGTCTTCGGCCTCTTCCTCGATTTCGAGCTCGGAGTCGCGGATGATGCGGAAGGCGCCCTGGCCGTGGAGGTTATAGCCGGGGAACAGGCGGTTGATGAACAGGCCGGTCGCCTGCTCCAGCGAGATCAGGCGTACCACCTTGCCCTCGGAGGGTAGGCGGATGAAGCGATCGATCTTGCCGGGCATGCGGATCAGCGCATTCATCTGCTTGCCGTCAACGGCGCGCGTGAGCTGGAGCGCGATGGTGAAGCCGAGGCTCGGGATGAACGGGAAGGGGTGAGCCGGGTCGATCGCGAGTGGCGTCAGCAGCGGGAATACGTTGTTGAGGAAGTATTCCTCGATCCAGGTCCGCTCCGCCTTGGTGACGTCCTTGCCGTCCACCAGCACGATGCCGACGTCGGCCAGCGTGCCGCGCAGGTCGCGCCAGATCGCCTGCTGGTCGGAGGCGAGCTGGGAGACGGTGCGGTTGATCAGCGCCAGCTGCTCGGACGGCGTCAGGCCATCGGGGGCGCGCTCGGCAATGCCCTCGCGCACCTGGGCCTTGATGCCGGCGACGCGGACCATGAAGAATTCGTCGAGGTTGTTTGCCGAAATCGACAGGAATCTGACCCGCTCCAGCACGGGATGGCTGGGATTGACCGATTCCTCCAGCACACGGCGGTTGAAATGCAGCCAGGAGAGTTCGCGGTTGATGAATCGCTCCGGGCTCGACGCGATCGCCGGCAGCCCCTCGGGCTCCGGGGCTTTGTCTTTGATTTCAACAGCTTGCACGGAGTCCATGAGAAGTCGATCCATCCAGTTCACCCCCTTTTGCGGCTTACGCGCAAAATCGGCGGGAGCATGTGTTAGAGCGATGACGTTTCGATGACATTGATGTTCCGCCGCCGCGCCGCGTCAAGCGGCGCCGCTGGGCCGGGTTACGCGGTCAGGCGTCCCGCAACAGCTCGGCGGCCAGCGCTCGTGTGACGGGGCGGCCAAGCCGCAGGGCCTCGCTGTCGAGCCGCTCCACGGCCTGCCGCGCGGCGGCCGAGGACCGTTCGAGGCGGGTGGCGAGGTAGCCGACCACGCTCTCGTCCACGGCGAGCTGCCGGTCGGCGCAGAATTTGACGATCAGGCCGCGGAACAGCTGGTCGTCGGGCGGCAGCAGCGTGACGACAGGCACGGCGCGCAGCCGCGAGCGCAGGTCGCGGAGCTCGATCTCGAGCGAGGCCGGGACCTCGCGCCCGGTGAACAGGACGAAGGCGCCGTCCTCGCGGGCGAGGTTCATCAGGTGGAAGAGGGCGCGCTCGTCGAAATCCCCGGCCTTGAGGTCCTCGACCACCAGCGCGCCGGTTGCGAGCGCGCCCGGCACACCGGCCGCGGTCAGCGCATTGGCCGTGGTCGAGCGGGCGCCCGATATCTCGGCCCAGATCGCGGCGAGATGGCTCTTGCCGCTGCCTTCGGGGCCGGCCAGCCACATGATCCGGTTTGGCCATTCCGGCCAGCCTTCGATCAGGCCGAGACCGGCCGCGTTGGCGGGGCCTTCGAGGAAATTGTCCCGGCTGAGGCTCTCCGCATGCGGAAGCGCGAACGCCAATTGTCGGGGATGAACGCGGCCTGCCACGCTAGCGGTGCTCCATGCCGGCGGGCCGGCTCGTTTGAAGAGATCTGACGTATCGAGCGGGAGTTGGCCTTTTGCGGGGCCGCATCCTCTCTCATTTGGCCTCGATGGTGCTCATGTGCCGCAACCACTCGACGAGGTAGAGCGAGACGGAGGAGAGCGTGAAGACCGTCACGAGGCCCATCAGGATAATATCATAGGGCGCGGGCTTGAAGCCGAAGGCAAGAGAGGCCAGCACCAGCGCGGCGTAGGCGACCTGGGCGGCTGTGTTTAGCTTGGATACTTTCGACGGCTTCATCTCGACCGGCTTGTCGAACAGCCAGGACACGATCACGGCCGTGACGATCATGATGTCCCGCGACACCACCAGGATCACGACCCAGCGCGGGATGTCGCCCCAGATGCCGAGCGCCAGGTAGATCGAGACCAGAAGCGCCTTGTCGGCGAGCGGATCCAAGAGGGCTCCGAGCTCGCTGCGCATGTTGAAGCGCTTGGCCAGGAAGCCGTCGACGGCGTCGCTGATGCCCGCGATCAGGAAGACGGCAAATGCCACCTCCATTTGGCTCGACACGATGGCCCAGACGATGATCGGGACCAGCATGATGCGGCCCAGCGTGATGATGTTCGGAATACTCACGAAAGCGCTTCCCGGCACCCGGTCTGACCTCGAATCCGGCCCCCTGGGAGGCTGAACCGGTTGATATCTACATAGTACGGCCGGGAGCGCCATGCGAGCCATTGCGCATCCCCGGAATTCGACGTAACCAGCCGCAAACCCACTGGAAATCCGGCATGACCGACCGCAAAAACGGCCTTACCTACGCCGATTCAGGCGTCGATATCGACGCGGGCAACCGCCTGGTCGACCTGATCAAGCCGATGGTGCGCGCCACCGCACGGCCGGGCGCCGATGCCGAAATCGGTGGTTTCGGCGGCCTGTTCGACCTCAAGGCGGCCGGATTCAAGGACCCTGTCCTGGTCGCCGCCACCGACGGCGTCGGAACCAAGGTCAAGATCGCGATCGAGACCGGGCTGCACGGCGGGATCGGTATCGACCTCGTCGCCATGAGCGTCAACGACCTCGTGGTGCAGGGCGCCGAGCCGCTGTTCTTCCTGGACTATTTCGCCTGCGGCAAGCTCGATCCGGAGGCCACGGCTTCGATCGTCGCCGGCGTTGCCGAGGGCTGCCGCGAGTCCGGCTGCGCGCTGATCGGCGGCGAGACCGCCGAGATGCCCGGCCTCTACAAGGATGGCGATTACGATCTCGGCGGCTTTGCCGTCGGCGCCGCCGAGCGCGGCACGCTGTTGCCGCGCAAGGACATCGCCGCCGGCGATGCCGTGATTGGCCTGGCCTCGTCGGGCGTGCACTCCAACGGCTTCTCGCTGGTGCGCAAGATCGTCGAGCAATCCGGCCTTGGCTTCGAGGCACCTGCGCCGTTCGCGCCGGTCATGACGCTCGGCGGCGCGCTGCTGACGCCGACGAAGCTCTATGTCAAATCCTGCCTGCGCGCGATCCGCGAGACCGGGGCGGTGAAGGGGCTCGCCCATATCACCGGCGGCGGCTTCACCGACAACATCCCGCGCGTGCTGCCGAAAGATCTCGGCGTCGGCATTGATCTGGCGCGCCTGCCGGTGCTGCCGGTGTTCAAATGGCTGGCGGCGCAGGCCGGCATCGCCGAGCTCGAGATGCTCAGGACCTTCAACTGCGGCATCGGCATGATCGCGATCGTCGAGCCTGACAAGGTCGACGAGGTCGTCCGGGTCTTCACCGATGCCGGTGAGACCGTGGCGCAGCTCGGCACCGTGATCCCGGCTGAGGGCGAGCATCGGGTTGTCTACAACGGCCATCTCGACATGGCGCTGTGATGACTGGCGCCGTGATGAAGCGCCGTGTCGCCATCCTGATCTCCGGCCGCGGCTCCAACATGGCCGCGCTGATCAAGGCCGCCGCTGCCGCGGATTTCCCGGCGGAGATCTCGCTCGTCATCTCGAACAAGGCCGATGCGCTCGGGCTCGAACGGGCCAGGGCGAGCGGCGTCAACACGCTGGTGATCGAGAGCAAGCCGTTCGGCAAGGATCGCGCCGGTTTCGAGAAAGTGCTGCAGGCAGCCCTCGACCAGCATGGCATCGAGCTGATTTGTCTGGGCGGCTTCATGCGCCTGTTCACGGCCGAGTTCACGATGGCCTGGTACGGGCGGATGCTCAACATCCATCCCTCTCTGCTGCCGTCCTTCCCCGGCCTCGACCCGCACGGCCAGGCCTTGCGCGCCGGCGTAAAGCTGTCCGGCGCGACGGTGCACTTCGTGATCCCCGAGACCGATGCCGGCCCGATTGTGATGCAGGGCGCGGTTCCCGTCGGCGACCACGACACCGCGGACACGCTGTCGGAGCGCATCCTCGAAGTCGAGCACCGCATCTATCCCGAAGCGCTCAAGCTGCTCGCGACCGGCAAGGTCCGCATCGAGGGCGATGTGTGCAGGACAGCGGGAAGCTCCGCGTCCGAGAATTTTCTGGTCGCACCGGTGGTGAGCTGAAGCGCCCGAGCGTTTCATCTCCCCAAACAAAATCCCCCGGCAGAGCCGGGGGCAACGTCATGATCTCTCGCTTGTCGTGAGAGAAAATCAGGAGACCTTGAGGTTCTCCGCGGACGACTTGCCGCGGTTCTCCACGAGGTCGTATTCAACCACCTGATTTTCGTTGAGGGTCGAGAGTCCGGCACGCTCGACGGCCGAGATGTGGACGAACACGTCCTTGTCGCCGCCGTTCGGCTTGATGAACCCATAGCCCTTGGTCGGGTTGAACCATTTGACGGTGCCCTTTTGCGGCATCCTCAGTCTCCTCCACTAGACAGAAAAAAGACGCGGCCGCTTTTTCGCGTGCCACGCCACAAACGGGCTTCCGGAAGTCTGTTCGAGTCTCATCGTCGCGAAACGCACAGTCGAGCGGCCAATTCCGATTGTGTCGGATATTGCAACACGAAAATCGCGCGTTAGCAAGCAGCGCGCGAATTTCAAGACCGGGGCGGGCGCCATCGTCTGCTATTTGCGACCTGTGGCCGCGGAACCACAATCGAGGCAATAGCCTCGGTAACAGTGTGCCAACCGGTTGACCCTCCGTGGCAGTTCGGCACAAATCGCCGCATGCGCGAACCGCCCATGTTGCATTTTTGCGGGCCGCGATTTGCTTCGGGATTGGTCGTCATGCGCTGCGCCTTGCAGCCCTTCGGGACACTGCAAATGATCGGGCTGGGCCGCGTCCGCCGGCTGGCCGCAGCGATGGCATTTGCGCTCGCCGTGACGATGGCGGCCGCGACGCCCGGTTTCGCGCAGACCCCGACACCGGCGGCGTCACCAACGCCCCCGCCACCACCAACCCCGGCCCCGACATCGACCAATTACAATCAGTCGGCCGGCAACAGCATGCTCAATTTCGGGTCGGGATTTCTGGAGCGGCTGGGCAACCAGGCCTCCAATGGTTTCGACCGGTCGTTCCGGACCAACCCCGGCGGCGGCGGCGCGTCCGCCAGCACCGAAGATCCCCGCTACCGCACCTGGTTCGAGGGCTATGGCATCTCCGTCCGCACCGACGCTCAGGGCGATTTCGTCGGCGACAAGCGCAGGACGTTTGGCGGTGTCGCCGGTTTCGGCGCGCGGGTTGCACCCGGCGTCAATCTCGGTTTCTCCATCGATCAGAGCCACACCGACATCGACGTGCCGCTGGCGCTGCAGTCGGCAACGCTCGACCTGAGCCAACTCGGCTTCAACGGCTCGGTCGACAAGGGCCCGTGGACCTGGGCCTTCGCGGTGGTCCATGGTTTCGGCAAAGTCCATTCCAGCCGGGATACCGGCCTCGGCTTCGCGAGCGCTCGCTATCGCGCCGCAGTCGACGGCGCGCTGACCGAGATCAGCTATTACTGGACCAAGGATCAGATGCGCGTCGTGCCCAAGGGCGCGCTCGAATATGTACGCGCCACCAGCGCGGCGTTCCAGGAGGCCGGCGGGCTCGATCCGCTCAACGTCGGTTCGACGACGCTCGCGCGCGCACGCGTCATGCTCGGTGCCGAGATCGGGCGCTATTTCATCTTCGACCAGAAGATCCTGGACCTGTCGGCCTACGGCAAGTTCGTCGACAATTTCTATCAGGACCTTGGATCGGTGCAGGTCAGTCTGGGGACCCAGAGCATCATCGTCCCCGGCATCGGCGAGAGCCGTTACGGCATGGATGCCGGCGCCTCGGCTTCGCTCAGCTTGACCAACACCGCGCGGCTCTACGTCAACTACGACGGCAAGTTCCGCAACGAGCTGACATCGCACCAGGGCACGGTCGGCTTCGAATACCGGTGGTGATTCACGTCGGCGTTGCCGCGACGTAGCCGGTCAATCCAAAACCCTCGCGCGCGGCGGTCATCATCGACACCAGCGCGTTCGGATGGATGAACTCGTCGCGGAAGCAGGGATGGACCCTGGGATCGAAGATCTTCTTCAGCCAGTCGACCACGATCTTGTGGCGCTCCGAGCCGCGAAACTCCTTGTGATAGGTGAGCCAGAGGTCGGCGTGATGGCTCACGCCGAGATCGACGGCGACGAGCGGCGCGCCGAGCGCGATCGATACGGTCGGCAGGAAGCCGATGCCGGCGCCGCGCTCCACCGCATAGAGGACGCCGACCGATGAATTGGTCTTGATGCCGACGATGCCCTCGAGCGATTTCAGCCCGAGCACGCGGGCATAGGCGCTGTCGTCGACCTGCGGTGCGCTTTGCTTGATGATACGATGGTTGTTCAAGTCGGCGAGGTTTGCGGGCAGGCCGTAAAGGTTCTCGTACTCCTTGGAGACGAACGGATAGATGTGCAGGCGGCCGAGCTTGGCCACGATCAGGTCGGGATTGGTCGGCGGCTCGAGCTGGATCGCGATGTCCGACTCCAGTCGCGCGACGTCGGCCTGCTCCATCGCGCAGCGCAGGTCGACGGTGATCTTGCGATAGGTCTTCTGGAAATCGATCAGCCGCGGCAGGATCCAGAAATTGCCGGGACCTTCCGTCACTGCGACGCGCACGGTGCCCGACGTATCGTTCGACGAGCGCGAGGCGCGGCGGAAGACGTTGAAGGCGTGACGCTCCATGTGCGCGACGTCGGCAATCATCGCTGTGCCTTCGTCGCTGAGCGTGAGCCCGCTCTGGTCGCGCAGGAACAGCTTGCAGCCGATGCTCTCTTCGAGCCGATCGATCCGGCGCATCAGCGTCGTCGAGGTGAGGCCGAGCTCTTCGGCGGCGTTGCGGAAACTTTTATATTTTGCGCACGCTAAAAACAGCTTCAAATCATCCCAGGACGCGCCCAGGGCTTCTTCACGGTGCTGCATCATCGCAGCACCCCGGTGCAATAACTGCTGCATACTCCTGATCCCCAGCCGCTAAGCTCGCCATAGCGGGGCATGAAAGCCGCGAACGATAGAGGGGCGATCCAGGTATGGAAAGGGGCTCGTTTGCCGCAAGGCATGATTTCGACGCGCTTCCGCTCAGTCCGGAGGTCGATGTCCGCTGCGCGCAATTTTCCGAAATTGCCACGCTTTCCGACATGGCGCGCCGGCTGGTGCCGGGCGTGCGGATCGGGACGGCGGACCTTGCAAAATACTACACGTTCGATCCCGAGAGCATCCTGACATTCAGCCGGAAGGGCCGTCTGCTCGGCGGTATGGCCTTCCTGTTCCTCAACGACCGCGGGCACGATGCGCTGCTGCTCGACGAGATCTGCCTCACCGCGCCCGAGACCGAATACCTCGCTTCCGCGAGGGAAGACGTTGCAGCCATCTACATCTGGGCGATCGCCGCAACGGGGCGGGGCATCGCAGGTCTCGGCAAGGCGGCGGCTCATCTGCGGCAGGTAAGATTTCGCGGCGCGGATTGCTATGCGCAGCCATCAACCGTGGCCGGACGCGAGATCATGAGAGCGACCGGGTTCGAGCCGGTCCCGAGCTTCCAACCCGACCTGTGGTGCTACGAGCGCCCCTGGCACCGGCAGCCGATGCGCATGCCGGGCGTGATGATCCAAGCAAGGAGTTTTGCAGATGCACGGTACTAGGATTCCTCTCGCGAAGCCCGACTCCCGCGCCATCACCATCCGTCTGGCGCGCGATCCCAGCGATCTCATGCTCGTGACCGCAATCCGTTCGGCGGTCTATCTCGCCGAGCAGGATTGTCCGTTCGAGGAGGAGTTCGACGGCAACGACATGGTCGCTGCGCACTTCATCGGCTATGTCGGCAACGAGCCCGCCGGCTGTCTGCGGGTGCGCTTCTTTGGCGATTTCGCCAAGGTGGAGCGGCTCGCGGTGCGGCACCAGTACCGGCGCTCGCGGGTCTCGTTCAAGCTGGTGCAGGCGAGCGTCGACTACGTGAAGCGCAAGGGGTTTCGCAAGATCTACGGTCAGGCACAGGACCGGCTGGTCGATTTCTGGGCACATTTCGGCGCCAAGCCGCTCGGCCACAACCGCAAGATCACCTTCTCGGATTTCTCCTACACGGAAATGCTGCTGGAGATCGAGCCGGGACCGGACGCCATCACGCTGGACAGCGATCCTTACGTGATCATCCGTCCCGAGGGTGATTGGGACCGGCCGGGCGTGCTCGACGCCTCGGCGGGGCGGGCGGTGACTTCGCCGCTGCGGGACCTCGCGCTCACCGATCGTTGAAACTGGTGCAGTCAAACGCAAGATAATGCTGGCATCCATCACCGACGACCCGCCGATCCTGGTCTGTGCGGATCTCCAGGTCGAATATCTGACCCCTGGTCGCCGCCACGTCATCCTCGACGGCGAGGCGGCCACCGTGCGCTGCCTGGAACTCCTTGCAATGTGGCGCCAGAATCTCTGGCCGGTGATGCATCTGAAGCGCATCGCGCAGGCGGCCTGGTTCAATCCGGCATCCAGGCTGACCGATTGGATCGCCGAGGCGAAGCCGCGGCCGGGCGAGATGACGTTCGAGCACCCGCTGCCCTCGGCCTACAGCTCGTCCCGGTTCGTGGACTACATGTCCAACATCCGTAACGTGCGCTGCGTGCTGATCGGCTTCTCGCTGGACGAAACTATCCTGGCCACCGCCGTCGACGGGTTTCACCGCAGCCATCGCTACCAGGTGGCTGCCGATGCCGTGGCCTGCCGGAAACCGGGCGCGGGCGATGCTGCCGCCTACAAGCAAGCGGTAGTGAATGTCGTCGGGAATTTTGCTACAATCCACTCCAGCGCCGAACTGATCAAAACCAGCGGCGCCGTCGCGGTGTAGGCGGCCGCGACCGGCGGATGGGGTTGGACATTGTCACGGGGAGACAAGCTCAAGGAGCTGGCGAGCGATCTGTCGCGTGCCGTCGAGGCGGCGCGCCGCGTCGGCTTGCCCACGACGGTCTACCTGCTTTCGATGGCGCTGGTCGAGGTGAGGGAGGCCGTAGCCGCCTCCGACGACGGGGACGACGACAGCGCGGCCTGAGGGCCGTCCCGCATGCGGCTTTGTGCAACGCTGCCGAGCGCTTGCTGCCGACGAATTGACGTTGCAAGTTCTGCGCTGTCGCAATAGCCAAGTAACTACCCAAGTACTACCCAAGTAACTCGATCATCGCGTGATGATCGCTGGCTGTGCCTGCGACGTGACGACTTCAAGGAATCCCGCAATGTCCATGCTGCCCAATTCGCAAGAGGCCCGGGATGTGGCCTACCAGCTCCATCCCTACACCAATGCCCGCACCCATCAACAGGCCGGTCCCCTGGTGATCGAGCGCGGCGATGGTCCGTATGTGTTCGACGCGGCGGGCAAGCGCTATTTCGAGGCGATGGCGGGCCTCTGGAGCGTCGGGCTCGGCTTCAACGAGAAGCGTCTGGTCGAGGCGGCGCACAAGCAGATGCAGGCGCTGCCGTTCTACCACACGTTCTCCGCCAAATCGCACGGTCCCTCGATTGATCTCGCTGAGAAGCTGGTGGCGCTCGCGCCCGTGCCGATGAGCAAGGTGTTCTTCACCAATTCCGGCTCGGAAGCCAACGACACCGTGCTGAAGCTGATCACCTATCGTTCGAATGCGCTCGGCCAGCCGCAGCGCAAGAAGATCATCAGCCGGATGCGCGCCTATCACGGCGTCACCATCGCCTCGGCGAGCCTCACCGGCCTGCCGAACAACCACCGCTCGTTCGACCTGCCGCTGCCGAACATCCTGCACACGGGCTCGCCGCATTTCTACAAGGACGGCGCGCCCGGCGAGAGCGAGGAGGCGTTCGCCACGCGCCGGGCCGAGGAGCTCGACGCGCTGATCCAGAAGGAAGGGCCGGAGACGATCGCCGCGTTCTTCGGCGAGCCGGTGATGGGGGCGGGCGGCGTCATCGTGCCGCCGGCGACCTATTGGGACAAGATCCAGGCGGTCCTGAAGAAGTACGACATCCTGCTGGTCGCCGACGAGGTGATCTGCGGCTTCGGCCGTACCGGCAAGATGTTCGGCTGCGAGACCTATGGCATCAAGCCGGACGCGATCGTGGTCTCCAAGCAGATCACCTCGAGCTATTTCCCGCTCTCGGCGATCATCATGAACGACCGCATGTTCGAGCCGATCGCGGACGAGAGCAACAAGATCGGCGTGCTCGGCCATGGCTTCACCGCTGGCGGCCATCCGGTCGGCTCGGCGATTGCGCTGGAAAACCTCAAGATCATCGAGGAGCGCGGCCTGGTTGCGCATGCCGCCGAGCTCGGCGGTTACATGCAGGGCAAGCTGCGCGAGCTCACCAGCGATCCGCTGGTCGGCGAGGTCCGCGGCGTCGGCATGATCGCAGCGCTCGAACTCGTGCTCGACAAGACCCGCAAGACGGCCGCAGCAACGCCCGGCGCCGTCGGCGGCATCGCCAGCCGCATGCTGCAGGAGCGCGGCGTGATCTCGCGCAACATGCTGGATGCCATCGCCATCTGCCCGCCGCTGATCACCACCAAGGCCCAGATCGACGATCTGGTCGCAGCGATCGCGGGCGTGCTGAACGACATGAAGGCGGAAGTGGCGAAGCTGACGCCGGCGTAGGGGCGAGCGTGGCAGTGTGACCGGACCAGCCGGTCACATCCACCGGTGTCGTCCCGGCGAAGGCCGGGACCCATACCGCGTGATTTATCGAAGTTGGACGGTGGGAGTACCGGACGGCGAGTCGTCGCCAAATCACTCCCCGGGGTAATGGGTCCTGGCTTTCGCCAGGACGACATTGGGGGACTACGCCCGCTGAACCCCGATCACGCGACCCTTCTCGATCGCGAGCGCCAGCTCGCCGCGCTTGAGCTTCAGGGCGGCCTCGCCGAACAGCTCGCGGCGCCAGCCGCGCAAGGCGGGGACGTCGGCGGCGTCGTCGGCCGCGATCTCTTCGAGGTCGTCGACCGTGGCGATCACCTTGCTCGCCACCGCGTGGCGCTCGGCGGTCATCCGCAGCAGCACCTTCAAGAGCTCGACGATGGCCGCGCCATTGTTGTTGTTGCGCGGTTTCTCCAACTTCGGCAGCGTCGCGAAATCCCGCGCCAGGCCGCGCTCGACCGCGGCGACGATGTCCGCGCCCCATTTGGATTTTTCAAAACCCTTCGGTACGGAGCGCAGGTTCGCGAGCTTCTCCAGCGTGTTCGGCGCGTGGGTGGCGATGTCGGTGATGGCCTCGTCGCGCAGCACGCGGCCGCGCGGTACGTCGCGGCTCTGGGCTTCCTGCTCGCGCCAGGCGGCGACCTCCATCAGGACGGCGAGGTCCTTGGGCTTGCGCACGCGCGTCTTCAGCCGTTCCCAGGCCCGCTCTGGGTGGAAGTCGTAGGTTCGCGGCGAGGTCAGGATCTCCATCTCGATGGAAACCCATTCGCTGCGGCGGCGCTTCTTCAGGTCGGCGTCGAGGGCGGCGAAGACGTCGCGCAAATGCGTGACGTCGGACACCGCGTAATGCATCTGCTCCTTGGTCAGCGGCCGGCGCGACCAGTCGGTGAAGCGGTGGGTCTTGTCGGGGCGGTGGCCGGTGACCTTCTCGACCAGCTGGTCGTAGGCGATGCTGTCGCCGTAGCCGAGCACCATCGCGGCGACCTGGGTGTCGAACACCGGGTGCGGGATGATGTTGGCCTGGTGCCAGATGATCTCGATGTCCTGGCGGGCGGCGTGGAACACCTTCAGCACGCCCTCGTTGGCCATCAGCTCGAAGAACGGCTTGAGGTCGATGCCCTCGGCGAGGGCGTCAATGACCACGGCCTCCTCGGCGCTCGCCATCTGCACCACGCATAGCAGCGGGTAATAGGTGGTTTCGCGCAGGAACTCGGTATCGACTGTTATGACGGGGTGCTTGGCCAGCCGGCTGCAGGCAGCCGCGAGGTCAGCGGTGGTGGTAATCAAATCCATGAACGGCCCATGACACTTGGTATCAGCCGTTCTGCCGAAAGCGCTGTGATGTCAAGGGGCTCTAAGCGAATTCGAGCCTTGCATAGGGCCGGAATCGCTCCTTTCCGACGAAATTCCTATTCGTAACGGATCCGGTGCGAGGATTTGCGGGCGCAGGGCAGCGCCACCACGACCACGCACATGGCCACAAGTGCCAACCCCAGGAACTCGAAAACCAACAGATCCACGGCGGAAATCTCCAGAAACATCGGTAGATTTGTCGGCGGTGCGTTGAGGGTCTGTTAATTGCAATGGTTACCGGCGGCGGGGCGGGCCGGATGGTGGACGCGAGGTTAACGGCGCAGCGGCCGCCCTTCACGTCATCAGCTTCGGCAGGGACGCGGCCAGCGTATCCACGGCGGCGCGGACCTTTTGCGGCATGCGGGGTGAACGCGGCCAAAGCGCGTGGCAGTCGTAGAGGAATTCCGGTTGGCCGCCGAAGAGACCGACCAGCGCGCCGGAGGCAAGACGCTCGCGGACCAGCCAGTAAGGCAGCCAGGCGAGACCCATGCCCTGCACAGCTGCATCGGCGATCGCTTCCAGATCGTCGAGCCTTAGCCTGCCCGCGGGCGTGATTTCGCGCGCCGGACCGCCTTCCTGCGGAAACAGCCACGGCCGGACCCGCCCCGAGCGACGGTAGATGATCGCCTGATGCGCGACCAGATCGTCGATCGATTTCGGCTTGCCGTTCGTGCGCAAATACGAGCGCGCGCCGCACACCACCATGCGCTGGCTTGCGATGCGCCGTGCAATCAGGCCGGATTGGTCGTCGAGATCGCCGGTCCGGATCGCGAGGTCATAGCCGGCCTCAATGAGGTCGGCGATCGGATCGCCGAAGGAGAGGTCGAGTTCGAGTCGCGGATATTTTCTGGCGAGTTTCATCAGCAAGGGGGCGATGCAGTGCCGTCCGAGCAGGGCCGGCATCGTTACGCGCAGCCGGCCACGAGGCTCGGACAGCTCATCGGCAACGACAGCATCAGCGGCTTCGGCCTCGCTCAGCACCACGCGGCAGCGCTCATAATAGGCCTGGCCGGCCTCGGTCAGGCTCTGGCGGCGCGTGGTGCGGTTGAGGAGGCGAATGCCGAGGCGCTCCTCGAGGAAGCGCACGTGCTTGCCGACCATCGGCCCCGACATCTCCAGCGCGTCGGCCGCAGCCGCGAACGAGCCGAGATCGACGGCCTTGACGAATACGGCCATGCTGGTCAGGCGGTCCATGATTGAAAACTCCTGGTTTCGACTGTTCGCTCACTTGGGCGATTTATTCGCTTCCCGGGGATCGGCATAGCTCCATTCAGTTCAACTGTTTTGGAGTATTTCCATGGCCCGTGCCGTTCGCTTTCATCAACATGGCGGCCCCGAGGTGCTGCGCATCGAGACCGTCGACGTTGCGCCGCCGGCAAAGGGCGAGGTTCAGATCAGGGTCAGGGCACTCGGCCTCAATCGCGCGGAAGCGCTGTTGCGGAGAGGGACCTACATCGAAACCGCGACATTTCCGTCGGGCCTCGGTCTGGAGGCGGCCGGGCTTGTCGAGGCTATCGGGGAAGACGTAGTCGGCATTATGCCGGGCGATGCCGTCAGCATCGTGCCGCCACTGTCGATGGTGCGATGGCCGGCCTATGCCGAGATCGCGACGTTTCCGGCCGAACTCGTCGTGAAGCATCCGCCGGAGCTCGGCTTCGAGACGGCGGCTGCGGTGTGGATGCAGTATCTGACCGCCTACGGCGCGCTGGTCGATATCGCCGGGCTCGGGCGAGGGGACGTCGTCGCCATCACCGCGGCGTCGAGCAGCGTCGGGCTCGCGGCCATTCAGATCGCGAACCGGATGGGCGCCGTCCCGGTTGCCCTGACGCGCACGTCGGCCAAGCGGCGCGCCTTGCTCGACGCCGGCGCCGACCACGTCATCGCGTCGGAAGAAGAGGACATCCGGTCACGGCTTGAGGCGATCGCCGGTGCGAACGGCGTCCGAACCGTGTTCGACGCTGTTGGTGGTCCTGCGTTCGAGCCGCTGACCGCGGCGATGTCGCCGGGCGGCATGCTGATCGAATATGGCGGGCTCAGCCCTGAGCCGACGCCGTTTCCGCTCTTCAACGTGCTGACCAAGAGCCTGGTCTTGCGCGGCTACCTCGTGCACGAGATCATTCGCGACACCGTGCGCCTTGCGCGGGCCAAGGCGTTCATTCTCGACGGTCTATCGGACGGCGCGTTGAAGCCGGTTATCGCCAGGACATTTCGGTTCGAGGACATCGTCGAGGCGCACCGCTTCCTGGAGTCGAACACGCAGTTCGGCAAGATCGTGGTGACGATCTGAGGAGCCGTAGGGTGGATTAGCCGAAGGCGTAATCCACCACCATTCGCATTCGAGGAGGCAGAAGAGGTGGATTACGCCCGCGACTGCGCCTTGCGCAGCCTCGGGCTAATCCACCCTACGAAGCAGGGGCCTTACGGCAGCTTCAGCGACGTCTCGGCGTTGTACGGCTTGAGCGTCTCATCAGCGGCCTTCTGGGCCGCAACCAGCGCTTCCTTCGGCTGCTTCTTGCCGTTGAGGACCAGCATCACCTCGTCCTCGAGGGTCTTGCGGACCGGGACGGTCTTGTAGGTCGCGAACCAGGGCTTTGCGACGTCGAGCTGCTCGACGGCGGTCTTGGCGTCCGGGTTCTTATTGAGGAAGTCGACCATGTCCGGCGTCTTGTAGGCGGCCATGTTGGGCGCGAAATAGCCGGTGGCGCGGCTCCACCAGCCGCTCTTCTCGGGCGAGGTCATCCACTTGATCAGCGTCCAGGCGGCCTTCTGCTTGTCGGCCTCGAGCCCTGCCGGCACGATCAGCGAGGCGCCGCCGATCGGCACCGCGTTGCGGACGTTGCGCGGGATGAAGGCGACCTTGTAGTTGAACTTGGCGTTGTCGCGCACGTAAGTGAGCGAGCCCGTGGACAGCATCATCATCGCGGCATTGCCGGAGATGAAAGAGGTGCTGACGGCAGGGCCAGGCGTTGCGCCGGGCGCATGCACCTTGTGCTTGGTAACGAGGTCGTTCCACCAGGTCAGCGCGCCGAGCATCGAGGGCGTGTCGTAATAGACCTCGCCACCGAACTCCTCGTTGTAGTAACGCCCGCCATTGCTCATGGTGAGCGTTTCCATCATCCAGCCGCAATAGTCATAGGCGCAGGGGATCGCGATGCCCCATTGGGTCACCTTGTCGCCCTCGCGCTTGGTGAGCTTCTTGGCCCAGTCGGTGAGCTCGGCCCAGGTCTGCGGCGGCTTGCTCGGATCAAGGCCCGCTTCCTTGGCCTTGTCGGCGTTGATGTAGAGCAGCGGCGTCGAATTGTGGAAGGGCACGCCGTAGACCGAGCGGTTGATCACCGCGTTGCCCTGCAGCGCCGGGAAGAACTGACCCAGGAACTGGTCCTTGGTGGTGCCGTCGGCGGCGATCAGAGGATCGAGATTGGTGAGCTCGTTCTCGATCTGCATGTCGAGCAGGAAGTTCGCCGACATGATCACGGCGGCCGGCGGCTTGCCGGCCTTGATCGATGCGCGCGTCTTGATCAGCGTGTCGTCATAGGAGCCGGTGTAGACGGCGGTCGCCTTGATGTTCGGGTGTCCCTCGTTGAACTCCTTGATCAAGGTGCCCATGTCGCGGGCGAGCTTGCCGTCGACGGGAACGGGGAAGAACAGGTCGATCTCGGTCGGACCTTCGGCCATCGCCGGGACGGCGAGGGCAGCAGCCATGGAGCCTGCCATGGCGAGGCCAAGCATGAGCCTGCGGGTAAACAGCATCGAAAACTCTCCTATTTGATGCCTGAGGTGACGAAAGAACTGATGAAACGCTTCTGAAAGATCAGGAAGGTGACGAGCAGCGGCGCGATCACCATCAGCGTGCCCGCGGCGATGGTGCCCCAGGCCTGGGTGCCTTCCGCGGTCGCGGTGAACACCGAGAGCCCGACCGTGAGCGGCCGCTTGTCCGGCGAATTGATCACCATCAGCGGCCACAGGAAGTCGTTCCAGTGGCTGGTGACGGAGATGATGGCGAAGGCCGAGAAGCTCGGCATCGACAGCGGCACGTAGATGTGGCGAATGCGCTGGAACAGGCTGGCGCCGTCGATCAGCGCGGCGTCTTCCAGCTCGGTCGGGATCGCCTCGAACGCCTGGCGCATCAGGAAGGTGCCGAAGGCGGAAGCGAAGAACGGCATCATCACGCCGGTCAGCGTGTCGTAGAGGCCGAGCTGCGCGACCAGCTTCAGGTTCGGCACGATCAGCAGCACCGGCACCAGCATCAGCTGCATCAGGAACATGTAGAAGATCAGCGTCTTGCCTGCGAAGCTCAGGCGCGCGAAGGCAAAGCCCGCCAGCGTGATCGTGACGAACTGCACGAGGAGAATGCCCGCGCAGATGAAGGTGGTGTTGAGGGCGTAGCGCGGGAAGTCGCCGATCTCCCAGGCATCCCTGATGTTGTCGAGCGTCGGCTTCAGGCTCGGCATCAGCTCGGCCATGGCGTTGATGCCGTCCGAGGCCGGGCGCAGCGTCGCAACGCCCATCCACAGGAACGGGATCAGCCAGACGATCGCGAGCAGCACGGTCAGCAGGAAGCCGAGCTTGGGCGTGATCTCGCCGCGCGTGGCGAGCGGGGCGTCCTTCCAGAGCGCTTCGAGCAGCTTCATGGCCCGCCCTCGCGGTTCGCCATGGTGCGGAAGGAGAGCGCGGTGAGGCCCATCAGCGCGGCAAGCGTCAGCAGCGTTGCCGCGGACGCCTTGCCGATGTCGTAGTGCTCGACCGCCTGCTGGTAGATGTAGAACAGCACCAGATTGGTCGAGTTGGACGGACCGCCCTTGGTCATGACGAAGACGTGGTCGACCTGCGTCACCGCGTTGAGCGTGGCGATCACGATGACGAACAGGAAGGTGGGCTTGAGCTCGGGCAGGATGATGTGACGGAAGCGCCGATAGGGCCCCGCGCCGTCGAGATGCGCGGCCTCCATCACGTCCTCGGGCACGGCCTGGAGACCGGCGAGGAAGAACAGCATGTAATAGCCGGCATTCTTCCAGATGGTGATGACCATGATCGCATAGAGCGCGATGTCGGGGTCGCCGAGCCAGTTCGGCAGCACCGGGAGAAACCGGCCGATGTAGTAGTCGAGCAGGCCGACATTGGGCAGGAAGATGAACAGGAACAGCGCGGATGCGGCGACCATCGGGATCAGCACCGGCAGGAACAGAGCGGCGCGCAGCGCACTGTTCACGGCATGGGTGCGTGACAGCGCGAGCGCGAACAGCAGCGCAAGTCCGATGCTCGGGATCGCCGTGCCGACGGCATAGATCAAATTGTTGACGACGGCGCCGACAAAGGCGGGGTCGGCGAGTACGGCGTTGATGTTGTCGAGGCCGACGAAGCGAACCGGCGCCTTCGGCGTGGCGCGCTGGTAGAGCGCATCGATGAACACGCGCCCCATCGCGCCGTAGGTGAACAGCGCGAGGAAGACCAGTGAGGGCAGTAGCAGCAGATAGGCCGGCAGCGAGGTTTTGAAGCGGCTCGAGAACCGCTTCAGGACGTGCAGGCGCGGTGCCGCCGAAGTCGCGACCGGGAGAGCCGCGGGTTCAGCGAGGCTCATCTCATCGCGCCGGGAAATTGAGCGCATAGTCGCGGCCATCCACTCCTGCCGGTGGCTCGAAGGGGAAGCGCAGACTGGTGTCGAGGAAATCGTGGCTGTGCACGACGAGGTTCTGATCGTCGATCAGGACGACGCCATAGGCCGGCGGCTCGTGGCTCGCCAGATGGTCGGTGGCCTTGGCGTCGAGCTCGAACCAGACCTGGTGGTTGGTGCCGCGCAGCGTCGAGAACGGGATCTTGCCGTAGCTGCCGAAGATCGGCCGGTGCACATGGCCGAAGAAGAGATGGCGGATGCGCGACCGGTAAGGCGCGATAACCTCGGCGAATTCGGCGCTCTGCTTCAGCGCGATCTCGTCCATCGCGTGCACGCCGACCGGGAAGGGCGGATGGTGCATGAACACGACGAACTGCTGGTCGGCGGGCGCGGCAGCCAGCGTGCTCGCGAGCCAGCCGAGGCGCTTTCCGCACATCTCGCCGGCGTGGCTGGTCTCGTCCAGCGTGTCGAGGAACACGAACAGGCCGTGCTCGGTGGTGCGTGTGCCCTGCACGAAGCCGTTGGCATCGCGCGGCGCGGACCGGAGTCCGTCGAGGCAGGCGACGCGCTTGTCGTGATTGCCGACCATGGCGATGTACGGGATTTTCAGCGCGGCCATCGCGTCGGCGAAATTGGCGTAGGATTCAGCCTCGCCCCAATGGGTGAGATCGCCGGTCACGACTGCGAAGGCGGCATCGGACTGGTGCTTGTTGATGTCGGCGATCGCCGCATCCAGCCGGGCGCGCGGATCGAGCCCATAGAGCTTCAGCCCGGGGTTCGCGAGATGCGTGTCGGTGATGTGGATGAATTTGAAGGGCATGGCGCGCTTTGTCGGGACGGTTGGAGGATGGGCGCCTCCGGCAGGACGGCCCTGCCAGCCCGTTAGAGTGCGTGTGTTTCAGTTTGATGACAGCGGTTCCCGTGTCCACAAACGGGAGAGGTTAACCCGATGTGCGAGGCAGATTAGCCGAAGGCGTAGTCTGCCACTGCGCTCATCTTGAGTTGTGCCGTTCGGTGGTGGGCAATTCCGCGCGCAGGCTAGGTCTCTATCGGGATCGAGGGGCGATCCGTGGGATCGATCTCGCCTCGCGAAGTCGTCACAGTAATCCGTCGGTTGGATTAGCGAAGCGCAATCCACCTCTTTACTTCTGCTTGACGAGAAAAGTGGTGGATTACGCCTTCGGCTAATCCACCCGACGCACCGAACTCGTCGCTAGGTTCCACAAAACGTCTGCAGCACCCGCTGATCCGGCAGCGGCGGATCGGCGTAAGCGGCGTAATCCGGCTGGTCCTCGTACGGCTTCGCCAGCACCTTCACCAATTCCTCGAACGGCGCGTAGTCGTCGTTGTTCACCGCCGCCTGGATCACGGCCTCGACGCGGTGGTTGCGCGGGATGAAGATCGGGTTGACGGCGTGCATGGCGGCCTGCCGCTCGGCGGCGCTCTGTGGCTCCAGTGCGATGCGCGTGCGCCAGCGGCCGGCCCACTCGTCGAAGGTTGAAGGCTCCATGAACTGCGCGCGCACATCAGTGCCGTCATCGGCCGCGGCGTCGCCAAGCTTGCGGAAGGTGAGGGTGAAGTCGGCCTGGTTCTTCGCCATGGCATCCAGCAAGTCCTGGATCAGCGCATCGTCGCCGTCGCGCATCGTGAACAGGCCGACCTTCCTGCGCAGACCGGCCTGATAGGCGTCGCTGAAGATCTCGCCGAAGGCGCCGAGAATGTCCTGGGCTTCGGCGACCGCCTTCTCCTGGTCGTCCGAGAACAGCGGCAGCAGGCATTCGGCGAGGCGCGTCAGATTCCACAGGGCGATGCGCGGCTGGTTGGCATAGGCGTAGCGGCCCATCTCGTCGATCGAGGAGAACACCTGCGAAGGGTTGTAGGCGTCCATGAAGGCGCAGGGGCCGTAGTCGATGGTCTCGCCGGAGATCGAGCTGTTGTCGGTGTTCATCACGCCGTGGATGAAGCCAACCAGCAGCCAGCGTGCGACGAGATCGGCCTGGCGCGCGACGACGGCGGCGAGCAGGTCGTGATAGGGGCGCGCCGCATGCAGCAGGTGCGGATAGTGACGGGCGATGACGTGATCGGCGAGCCGGCGGATCGCCTCGGTATCGCGGCGGACGGCGAAGAACTGGAAGGTGCCGACGCGGATGTGGCTGGAGGCGACACGGGTCAGCACCGCGCCGGGAAGGGCGGTCTCGCGGATGACGTGCTCGCCGGTGACGACGGCGGCGAGTGAGCGCGTGGTCGGGATGCCCAGCGCGAACATCGCCTCGCTGACGATGTATTCGCGCAGCACCGGTCCAAGCGCCGCGCGGCCGTCGCCGCGGCGGGAGAACGGGGTGGGGCCTGAGCCCTTGAGCTGGATGTCGCGGCGGACGCCGTCCCGGTCGATCACCTCGCCGAGCAGGATGGCACGGCCGTCGCCGAGCTGGGGCACGAACTGTCCGAACTGGTGGCCGGCATAGGCCATGGCGATGGGATCGGCCCCGGCGGGGACCGTCTTCCCGGCCAGGATCCCGGCCCCCTCAGGGGTCTCCAGGAGGTCCGGATCGAGCCCGAGTTGGACCGCCAGCGGGCGGTTCAGCTTGATCAGCCGGGGGGCGGCCACAGGGGTCGGCGCGACGCGGGCAAAGAAGCTGTCCGGCAGGGCCGAATACGAGTTCTGGAAGGGGAAATGGACGGTCATGGAGGTAAAGATAGGCGGGGAACACCTGATGGCAAAGCCTTGAGGCCAGATCGGCCAAAAATGGGCCTTCCGGGCCCAAAACGGCCCGTTCCCTTGGTTGCCGCCTCCGGTCGCGTCGGGTAAACCCTGCCGCAACTTCGGACCGGTCATTACAGGCCGTCCGATTCGCTTCCTCCGACATTGATTTTGGGACGACCATGCATCGCTACCGGTCACATACATGCGGCGCGCTCCGCGAGAGCAACATCGGCGAGACCATCCGCCTCTCGGGCTGGGTCCATCGCGTTCGCGACCATGGCGGCGTGCTGTTCATCGACCTGCGCGACCATTACGGCCTGACCCAGTGCGTGGTCGATCCGGACTCGCCCGCGTTCTCGCTGGCCGAGAAGCTGCGCTCGGAATTCGTGGTCAAGATGGACGGCAAGGTCCGCCGCCGTCCCGATGGCACCGACAATGACGAGCTGCCGACCGGCAAGATCGAGATTTATGTCAGCGAGATCGAGGTGCTGGGCCCGGCCGGCGATCTGCCGCTGCCGGTGTTCGGCGACCAGGAATACCCCGAAGATATCAGGCTCAAATATCGCTTCTTGGATCTGCGGCGCGAAAAACTGCACCAGAACATCATGACCCGTGTCGAGATCATCAAGTCGATGCGCCGGCGCATGGAGGGGCAGGGCTTCTTCGAGTTCAACACGCCGATCCTGACCGCGTCCTCGCCGGAAGGCGCGCGTGACTTCCTGGTGCCGTCGCGCATTCATCCCGGCAAGTTCTACGCGCTGCCGCAGGCGCCGCAGCAGTACAAGCAGCTGCTGATGATGTCGGGCTTCGACCGCTATTTCCAGATTGCGCCTTGCTTCCGCGACGAGGACCCGCGCGCCGACCGTCTGCCCGGCGAGTTCTACCAGCTCGACGTCGAGATGAGCTTTGTCACGCAGGAAGACGTGTTCGCGGCGATGGAGCCCGTGATCACCGGCGTGTTCGAGGAGTTCGCCAAGGGCAAGCCGGTGAGCAAGAACTGGCGCCGCATCCCGTTCGCCGAGGCGCTGCGAAAGTACGGCAGCGACAAGCCGGACCTGCGCAACCCCATCGAGATGCAGGACGTCTCCGAGCACTTCCGCGGAAGCGGCTTCAAGGTGTTCGCGCGCATGCTCGAAGATCCCAAGAACCAGGTCTGGGCGATCCCGGCCACGGGCGGCGGCAGCCGCGCGTTCTGCGACCGCATGAACTCGTGGGCGCAGGGCGAAGGCCAGCCCGGCCTCGGCTACATCATGTGGCGCGAGGGCGGCGAGGGCGCTGGTCCCCTCGCGAACAACATCGGGCCGGAGCGCACCGCGGCGATCCGCGCGCAGATCGGCACCAAGGAAGGTGATGCCGCCTTCTTCGTCGCGGGCGATCCCGACAAGTTCTGGAAGTTCTCTGGGTTGGCCCGCAACAAGGTCGGCGAGGAATTGAACCTCACCGACAAGGAGCGGTTCGAGCTCGCCTGGATCGTCGACTTCCCGATGTACGAGTACAACGAGGACGACAAGAAGGTCGACTTCTCGCACAACCCGTTCTCGATGCCGCAGGGCGGTCTCGACGCGCTGAAGGGCCAGGATCCGCTGACCATCAAGGCGTTCCAGTACGACATCACCTGCAACGGCTACGAGATCGCCTCGGGCGGCATCCGCAACCACGTGCCGGAAGCCATGGTGAAGGCGTTCGAGATCGCCGGCTACGGCGAGCAGGAAGTGGTCGACCGCTTCGGCGGCATGTACCGCGCGTTCCAGTATGGCGCGCCGCCGCATGGCGGCATGGCGGCGGGTGTCGACCGCATCGTGATGCTGCTCTGCGGCACCACGAACCTGCGCGAGATCTCGCTGTTCCCGATGAACCAGCAGGCGATGGACCTGCTGATGGGCGCGCCGTCGGAAGCGACGACAAAGCAGCTCCGCGAGCTGCATGTGCGGGTGAACCTGCCGCAGAAGTGACGGTCTCGTGCCCCGGACGCAGCGCAGCACGTTAGTGGTGCGCTGCTGAGCCGGGGCCCATGTCTCCGCGAGCAACAAACTTTCTGGGTCCCGGCTCTGCGCAGCGTCACTGCGTGCCGCAGCGCGTCCGGGACATGAGGCAGTTCGCCCTACAGCCCCGTCGATGCCTCGATCCGGAACTGCGCCAGCGCGACGATCGGCTCGTCGCTCAGCGCGTCCAACAGCTGGATCACCGGCACCTTGCCGAGCGGCGTCAGCCTGATGGTCAGCGTCTGCCCCGAGGTCTCGACGAAGCCGGCGAGCGCGTCCACCGCAACCCTGGTGTCGGGATTGGAAGCGGCGATCCTCTCGCCCTGGGCGCGGATCATCTCGACGATCTTGCTGCGCGCGGCGTCGCGACTGAGGTTCTGCATCCGCGAGAACTGGGCCACGACGAGATCGACCACGCCGCTGTCGTGCAGCGAGAGCTCGATCGCGCCGGTCTCGGCCTCCGCCAAATGACCCATGGCCTCCATCGGGTCTGTCGTGGCGAACAGGCCGCGCGGCACGTTGGCGAGCGCCAGGCTTGCCTGCGCCCGCGCGAGATTGCCGAGATCGAGCGTGGCCGGCGCGAGCGCGAAAGCGCCCGATGACTCCGTCCAGGCGGCGCCGAGATCGAGGTCGATCGCGAGCTTGTCCACGCCGGCCATGATCAGCGGCCGCTGCGCCGGATTGGCGGGATCGGTGGGCGTCACCATCTTCACGACGAGGTTGGCCTTGGTCGGGACCGAGCCGACCAGCTGCCCCAGTTCAGGCTGATCGTGTCGATGGTGATGAGCTGCCGGGTGTTCTTGTAGGGCGAGACCACGCCTTTGATCTCGGCGCCTTCGAGCACGCGGAACAGACCCATCATCTGATCCGGAGAGGGTGTCTGACCGGGGGTTCTGAGGCTTGCCGCCCAGCGCATCAGATTGGCCGCGCTGAAGGACTTCAGCGCGAAGCGCTCCATCCTGAGCTGCCCCTGCGGCATCGGCATATCGAGGCCTTCCAGCGCGATCTTCTCCGGATCGTATTTGACGGCGTTGAGCCTGGCGGTCCCTTGCGGTGTCTCGATGGTTTGCTTGCCGATTTCGGCCTTGCCGACCTGAAAGCCGTCGAAGAATTCGGCCACCTTCTCGATCATGTCGCGCGACTGCGCCGCCGTCGGGATCGAGCCGTCAGCCGGTACCAGCGCCATGATTTCAGCCGGGCGGAATTTCGAGGGCCGGATCGCGACGTCGTCGATGCCGATATCGGCGATTTGAAAGCGCACGCCTGCTGCCATTGTCACCGCGTAGGAAGCGGCCGCGATGCGTCGGTAGATTCTGCGGAAACTGTCGTCGTTCGGCCCTTGCGGATCGAGCGCGGCCGCCAATGTGCCGCCGTCGAAATCGAAGACAGCCAGGCCGGACAGCTCGCCCGTCATTTTCTCGGGCTTGCCCGGCTGGGTCACATCGAGCGAGTAGGTGATACGGTCCGTCTTCGCCGTTTCGACCTTGCCGTGTTTGATGTTCCGGACCGCCAGACCTGAATAGAGGAAGTCTCCGCTGCCGGCTTTGCCGGCGCCCGCATCGACGGTCACCGCGATGGTCGGCGCCACGATCGAGGACGCCGAGATGGTCGCGTACTGCGCGAGGATGAAGCGGTACATGTCGATGACCGTGCCGGACAGCGGGCCGCTGGCCGCACGGGTGGGGCCGGAAAAGTCGCGCGCGGTGATCTCGGGGACCTTGTAGCTCGCCTTCAGCTTCGCCCGCTCGGTGTATGTGAAGGCGGCTTCGACCCCGGACACCTCGATGCTGTCGGCCGAGAAATGGGCCTCATCCGGCTGGCGTATGCCGGCGGCCGTGACCTTTGCGACCTTGACGTTGGCCAGCTCGGGCTGGGTCGGCTCGACCGTGATATCCTCGATCGTCAGCGTCCGGGTGGCGAACTCGAACGTGATCTTGCCATGGCTCGCCTTGCCGCCGCCTGCGCGCATCCGTTCGAAGGCGGCCTCGACCTCGGCCGTGGCGCGGTGCTGGACGTAGAGATTGAAGCCGAACCAGCCGCCGGCGGCGAGCACGGCTGCCACGACCAGACCGATCAGGACTCGCTTCATTCCCAGCTCCAGTTGCTCGTTTTGCACCGCGCAACCTGCCATATTCGGGAAGCGCGGCGCGGTCCAGAGAAAGCTAGCGGAAAGCTAGCGCTATCAGATATTTGACCATGCGCCCTGTTGATGGGGGCGCAATCGGATGTTGCCACCGGGCCTGCGGCCGTGCTTCATCCCGTTTCCACGACCCGGAAATATCGCCCGCTTGGACGACCGCTCCGGATCGTGCATTTTGAGGCCGGTAACGCGAGGCGAGACACCGCATGTCGTCCTATTCTGATGATCTCCACCAGGCGGCGCTCGCTTACCATCGTCTGCCGCGCCCAGGAAAGCTCGAGATCCAGGCAAGCAAGCCGCTTGCCAACCAGCGCGACCTCGCGCTTGCCTATTCTCCCGGCGTCGCCGCGGCCTGCACCGAGATCGCCAAGAACCCGGCCGAGGCCGCCACGCTGACCACCCGCGCCAATCTGGTCGCCGTGGTCTCCAACGGCACCGCGGTGCTCGGCCTCGGCAATATCGGCCCGCTGGCCTCCAAGCCGGTGATGGAGGGCAAGGCGGTCCTGTTCAAGAAGTTCGCCGGCATCGACGTGTTCGACATCGAGATCGCCGCCGACACCATCGACCGCGTGGTCGAGACTGTGGCGGCGCTCGAGCCGACCTTCGGCGGCATCAATCTGGAAGACATCCGCGGCCCGGAGTGCTTCGAGATCGAGGCGCGGCTGAAGGAGCGCATGAAGATCCCGGTCTTCCATGACGACCAGCACGGCACCGCCATCATCGTCGCCGCCGCCATCACCAATGGTCTCCGGCTGAACGGCAAGAAGCTGTCCGACGTCAAGATCGTGGCGTCGGGGGCGGGGGCCGCCGCGATCGCGACGCTCAATCTCTTGGTGTCGATGGGCGCGCAGCGCAAGAACATCTGGGTCTGCGACATCGACGGCCTCGTCCATGAGGGCCGCAACACCTCGATGGACCGCTGGAAGGCGGTCTATGCGCAGAAGACCGACAAGCGCACGCTGGGCGACGTCATCGGCGGCGCCGACATCTTCATCGGGCTGTCGGCACCGGGCGTGCTCAAGCCGGAGATGGCGCAGGCGATGGGCGACAAGCCGCTGATCATGGCGCTCGCCAACCCGACGCCGGAGATCATGCCGGAGGAGGCACGCAAGGTGCGCCCCGACGCGATGATCTGCACCGGCCGCTCCGACTATCCGAACCAGGTCAACAACGTCCTCTGCTTCCCCTTCATCTTCCGCGGCGCGCTCGATGTCGGCGCCAGCGCCATCAACGAGGAGATGAAGCACGCCGCGGTCGAAGCCATCGCGCAGCTCGCGCGCGAGGCCCCGTCCGATGCGGTCGCGCAGGGGTTTGACACCGGCGAGACGCAAGGCTTCGGCCCGGGTTCGCTGATCCCGAGTCCCTTTGATCCGAGGTTGATTCTCCGCATCGCGCCGGCCGTGGCGAAGGCTGCGATGGAGTCGGGCGTCGCGACGCGGCCCATCACCAATTTCGACGAGTACACCGCGCTGCTCGAGCGCTTCGCCTTCCGCTCCGGCCTCGTCATGAAGCCGATGTTCGCCAAGGCCAAGACCCAGCCGGTCCGCGTGATCTACGCCGAAGGCGAGGACGAACGCGTGCTGCGCGCGACGCAGGTGGTGCTGGAGGAGAAGCTGGCGACGCCGATCCTGGTCGGCCGTCCCTCCGTGGTGGAAGCGCGCATCAAGCGCTTCGGCCTGTCGATCAAGGCCGGCAAGGACTTTGACCTCGTCAATCCCGAGGACGATCCGCGCTACCGCTCCTATGTGCAGTCCTACGTCGAGGTCGCCGGCCGCCGCGGCGTGACGCCGGATGCGGCGCGTACCGTGGTGCGCACCAACAACACGGTGATTGCGGCGCTCGCGGTGACGCGCGGGGAGGCGGATGCGATGCTGTGCGGCGTCGAGGGGCGCTACATGAGCCATCTGCGCCATGTCCGCGAGATCGTCGGCTTCTCGCCGGGGATCAGCGACTACGCCGCGCTGGCGCTGCTGATCACCAGCAAGGGCGCCTTCTTCATCGCCGATACGCAGGTCCGCCCCAATCCGAGCGCGGAAGAGCTCGCCGAGATCGCCTCGCTCGCGGCGGTCCACGTCCAGCGCTTCAACATCAAGCCGAAGATCGCCTTCGTCTCGCACTCCGATTTCGGCAGCTACGACACCGACTCCTCGCGCAAGATGCGCCGGGCGACCCAGCTGCTGAAGGAGAAGCACCCGGAGATCGAGGCCGACGGCGAGATGCAGGGCGACACCGCGCTCTCCGCCGCGGCGCGCCGCATGGTCCTGCCGCACTCCAAGCTCGAGGGCGAGGCCAACATCATGATCATGCCGACGCTCGACACCGCCAACGTCGCCTATCAGATGATCAAGTCGCTGGCGGACGCGTTGCCCGTCGGTCCGATCCTGGTCGGCCCGGCGCGCCCGGCGCACATTCTCACGCCTTCGGTGACCGCGCGCGGTATCCTCAACATGACCGCGGTGGCGGTGGTGGAAGCGCAGGAGCGCGCGGCGAGGCAGCAGCCGACGTTGTTCACGTAAGGCAGCGTTCCCCGAACTCGTCATGCCCGGGCTTGTCCCGGGCATCCACGTTCTTTGTACGGCTGGGCAAGTCGTGGATGGCCGGGTCGAGCCCGGCCATGACGCGGAGAGAGCGGGCAGAACTCGCTGCCATGGTTCGATTCCGCTAGGGAGCGCCAGCGCACGACCCGCGCCGCCAACTTTTGAATTGCTCGCAGTTTTCCATTTCCCCGTTTGTAAACCGGCGCACGACTCTCCATAATTGCACAGTCTTTTCGTCCGAGTTCCGATTTCAAAAAGCCTGAGCCAAGAGGCCGATCATGCCAGCGTTCGTGACTTTCGGGCGGATCCTGTTCGCCGTGCTGTTCATCTACACGGGCGCCACCAAGCTCTTCGCCATCCAGGCAACGGCCGACTACATCGCCACCAAGGTCGTGGTGCCCGACGCGATCGCGCCCTACGCCAAGCAGGTCGAGACGGCGACCGCCATGTCCACGCCGCAGCTGCTGGCGATTGCGGTCGGCGGGCTCGAGATCATCGCCGGGCTGATGATCGCGCTGAATTTCGGCGCGCGGTTCTTTGCGATGCTGCTGATCGTCTACGTCGCGGTTGCGACCGTGCTGTTCTACGATTTCTGGAACCAGGTGCCGCCCGACAACGCCAAGATGCTGGTCGACGCGCTCAAGAACCTCTCGATCATCGGTGCGCTCTGCATGATCATCGGCTATGGCCGCACCACGCGTCCGGCCGAGGCGGCTTACGGCGACGTGTAGCCGACGAGGCATCCACGGCACGCGCAGATGCGCGTGGCGTGAACCTTCATTCACACGTTATGGCTTTGAGATCACAGCGGTTCCGCAAAATGGCGGCTGCTGGGGAGTGAGCACGTTTCTCGCCTTGTCGGACTCTCCTGAGACCGAATAGGACGGCTCGACTGGTTGCATGGGCGCGACCGGCACGGGGCGACAGGGGCGAGACTTGGTTCATTCGAAGCGACGGCTGGTACGTGCGGTGACTTTGCTGGGAGCCGCGCAGGTCGCCGCCTTTGCCGTAACGGCCGCACGCGCAGCCGACCTGCCCGTGAAGGCGCCGTCACGACTCGCTCCGGTGGCGAACTGGACCCAGTTCTATATCGGCGCGGGACTTGGTTTCGACTTCATGTCAGGGCGCTCGAACCTGACGCCGGTCGGCGGCGGCCCTTCGTTGTTCGGCCTCGACGGCTTGCAGGGTGCTGATCTTGGATTGTCGGCGTTCGCCGGCTTCGACGTCCAGGTTGCGCCGCGTTTCGTGGTCGGCGGCTTCGTCGATTACGACTGGTCGCGGCAGCGGACGACAGTGAATGTCGGCGGGAATGGTCTGGGACTGAACGTTACCGCAGGCATGCCGTCGCTCGACCAGGGCTGGACCATCGGCGGCCGCGCCGGATTTCTGGCGACACCCGATATCCTGCTCTACGGGCTCGCCGGTTACAGCCAGATGCGCATCAACAACTGGAATCTCAACTACGTGATCCTCGGGGGCGGCCCCTCCCTAACGGTGCAGGAGCCGGCACAGACCTCGCACGGCTATACGGTCGGCGCCGGCGTGGAATATCGTCTTGCCGGCAATGTGTCGCTGCGCGGTGAGTATCGTTATGTCGGGCTCGGCCGCAACACGACCCTCGATCCGCTTGGCGCGGTCTGGACCACCGACCTGTCGGAGCACGTGATCCGGATCGGCGCGGCCTATCGCTTTGGTCAGTTCGGCGGTCCCGCGGCCACGGCCGCCGCGCCGGCGCTCAACCCGGCCTGGACGGGTGTCTATGTCGGCGCAGGCATCGGTGGCGATGCCGTCACGCCCCATGTGGCGGCATCGATCCCCGGCGCACTGGATTTCAACGCGGCGGGTCTCGGTGGCGCCGATGTCGGTGGCACTTTCACCATCGGCTATGATCGTCAGATCGCACCGAAATGGGTGATTGGCGCGTTCGGCCTGATCGATCTCGCGACGAACGGCGGGGCCAGCGTCACGGCAACGGGCGGAGGGGCGACGATCACGTCGGATCTCGCGTCGGTGAAGTGGGCCTGGACCGTCGGTGGGCGCGCCGGCTACCTCGTCTCGCCGGAGACGCTGGTCTACGTGCTCGGCGGCTATAGCGGCTCGACCGCGCGCGCCGTCAGCTACAATCTGATGGGATTTGTCAGCAGCAGCCCCGAGCGTGAGTATCACGGCCCGACTGTTGGCGGCGGTTTCGAGCGTTTCTTCAGCGACAGGATCTCGGCCCGCGCCGAATATCGCCTGACACATGTCGAGACACGCGACGATCTGACGGACAGCTTGTTCACCAGCGTCAGCGCGGGCGGCACGATCCACACCCTGCGCGGCTCGCTGGTCTATCACTTGCCGACGCCGTAACGCAGGTCGCCTGCGTTAGGCGCGGCGCCACGGCGTGACGGTGACGTCATGCGCCGCGTCGAGCAGGTACGGAGCGCCCGGCGTCATCCCGTGCGACGCCAGCACCTCGTGCGGCGTCCGCTCGGGCACGCCGACGAAGCAGCCTTCGCCGCCGGGCAGGCGCAGGTGCGGGGCTTCCGAGAGCCAGAACGTGTCGTAGCGGTCCATGAACATGTCGAACACGACGGGGCCGCCGATGATCGCGACCATGCCGGACGCGACGTCGGCGAAGGCACAGGCCTCCTCGAAGCTCGCGTGATCCGGATTCCACAATGTCGCATTGGGCATTTCGGGATCGACGGTGAGGGCCTTGATCTTGCGCGTGAGGATCAGGCGCCTGCGCTTCGGAGAATTCGGCTGCTGCTCGTGCGAGCGACGGCCGTGCACGATCAATGCGGCGCGATCGAGCGCCTGCTCGAAGAACAGCTTGTCGCCTTCGAACTTCAATGTGTCGGGCATGACATGGCTCGCGTCGGCGAGCATGCCGTCCGCGGAGACGATGACGTAGCCTTCGATGCGAAGAGACAAGTGCCTGCTATTCGGAAACGGTCGTCACCACGGAATTGACCGGGCGGCTGCTCACCGTCGGCAGCTTGATGTCCTTCATCAGCTCCTGGTCGTATTCGGGCAGCGTCGAGGCCGGGAATTTGGCGCGCATCGCCACCACCTTGTAGCCGCCGGCCTTCAGGCGCTTGAGCAGCTCGGGCAGGGCTTCCGCGGTGTGCTTCTGGAAGTCGTGCATCAGGATGATGCCCTTGCCCTTGTTGTCGAGCTTCTTCATCACGGTCTCCACCACCTTCTCGGGCTTGGAGGCCTTGAAGTCGAAGGAGTCGATGTCGCAGGAGAAGATCGCCGTGTTGCGGTTGCCGAGATAGGTGACCATCTCCGGCGGATGCTGCAGCGCCGGGAAGCGGAAGAACGGCGAGGGCGAGATGCCGCCGAGCGCCCATTTCACCGCGGACAGACCTTTCTCGATCTCTTCCTTGCGCTGTGCTTCGGTGAGCTTCTTGTTGTTGAGATTGGCGTGCGACCAGGTGTGGGTGCCGATCGTGTGGCCGGCCGCGTAGACCTGCTTCAGGATCTCGGGCTCATAGGTCGCGTGCTTGCCGATCGAGAAGAAGATGCCGGTGGTGCATTCGTCGGCGAGCGCCTTCAGCACCGCGGGCGTGTTCTTCGGCCAGGGGCCGTCGTCGAAGGTCAGCACCACCTCCTTGTCGCGCAGGAAGTCGAGCTCCTTGAAATGCTCGAAGCCGAAGCCCGGGCCGCCCGTGGTGTCGATCTCGACCGTGCGGGCAACGCCGAGCGCCCCTTGCGTGTTGCAGGCCGCGCGCGCCGGCTGCGGCGCCTGCTTCGGCGGGGGCGGATTGACGAAGCCTGCTGGCGCGGCGGCGGCAGTAGCCGCGGGCGCGGCGGCCGGCGTTGCCGCCGGTGCGGCTTGCGTCGCGGCCGCGGGCTTTGCGGCCGGGGTCTGCGACCATGCGGCGCCTGCCATCGCAACAGACATCGCGCTTGCCAAAATCAGTCCTGCCGCCACACGCATGGTGTTGTCCTCGAGATTGATCCCGTTGTTCCGCCGTGGCTTTTTGCCTCCGGCAAAACCGTCCTGCCCCAAACGATCCTAGCCTAGATGGTGGGCTATCGCCATGGCAACGCCTGTTTGGCATCCCGCCACAATTGTGCCCAACCGGATTGGGCCAGCTTGCGTCACGTATCGGCGAGGGCTTTGGCAATGGCCGTCTTGATCCGCGTATCGGCCGGCTCGACCGCGGACGGAAATACCTCGGCGATGTAGCCGTCACGGCCGATCAGGTATTTGTGGAAGTTCCAGCGCGGAACTTCCCGTGGGCGCGCCTCTGCCGCCCATTTGTAGAACGGATGCGCCTTCGTGCCGACCACGACGGCCTTGGCTGCGATCGGGAAGGTCACGCCATATTGGTGATGTGCGGTCTCCGTGATCTCGCTCGCGCCGCCGGGCTCCTGCCCGCCGAAATCATTGGAGGGCACGCCGATCACGGTGAGCCCGCGCGCGCGAAACTCGCCCCAGAGCTCCTGCAGGCCCGCATATTGCGGGGTGTAGCCACAGAGCGAGGCGGTGTTCACCACCAGCAGCGGCTTGCCGGTGAACGCGGCGAGGCGGATGTCGTCGCCTGACAGCGCGGGGAAGGAGAAGGCATAGGCCGAGACCCGGCTCATGCCGCCATCGGCGAACGCACGCGTCATCGGCGCGGCGGCACCTGCGAGCGCTGCGACGAGCATGGTTCTACGGTTCATCATGACGGTGTCCCCCGAAATGATCCGGGGCATATGTTACCCCGCCGCTGCGACCGGCCTCGTCAACACCGCGTTATCGGGAGCGATGGGACGCTCTTGTTGACGCGTTTTCTTGACGCGAACCGGTGCCCGCTTCGCTCGAAAACGCTTCAGTACAGGCGGACGATGAAATCGGTGCCTTCGCCGGTCTCGCCCTGATTGATGCCCTGGTCGGAGACGATGATCGACCCGCCGGTGGTCAGCATCTCGTTGATCTTCGCCATGGTGTCGGCGGGGACGGAGATGCGGTCGAGCGCTTCGGCCGGGCTGTCCGGCGTCACCACCGGCTTTGCAGCAACCGGGATCACGGCGGCGCCGCCCTTGCGGCGCGTCACGCGGCCATCGTCCTCGCGCGCAGCGGAGCGAGCAGTGACGGGCAGCGACACCACCGACCAGTGCAGCGCATTGGTGTCGGCCTTGTCGATCTCGGCGGTGAAGACATGCGTGCCCAGCGGCCGGTCGCTGGCGGCGATTGTCACGGGCGCCTCGAACAGCGGCGCGAAGTTCTGCCGCACATAGAGCTTGGAATCCTTGCGGCTGATGAAGACGGCGATCTGGCCGGCTCGCTTGGGGGCGTCCGGCTTTGCCGCCGGCGCGGGATCGGCGACGCGCGTCTCGTCCTTCTTCGGGTCGGGCGAGGCAGCCTGCGCAGCCGCATCGGGCTTCTTGGCGGCATCGGCAGCTTCAGTCTTCGCAGGCTCGGTCTTTGGCGCGTCGGACTTTGGCGTGTCGTTCTTGGCAGCCTCGACGTTGTCGGTCGCCGCGGGAGCCTTGGACGCTTCCGCGGCCTCGCTGGGCTTGGATTCGGCGGTCGCCGGCTTGGCGGCATCTTCCGACTGCGGCTTGGCCGCGTCCGTTGCCTCGGCGGTCTTCATCTCGGACTTCGCGGGCGCGTCAACCTTGTCGGCCGTTGCGGCCGTGTCCTCGCGCGCCGGCGCGTTACCCGTGGTCACGTCCGACATCACGGTGTGGCCGACCGACGAGCGCAGCTCCAGCACCGCGTCGGCGCTGGCGGTCCTGGTCTCGACCGGCTTGCCTTCAGTGACCTTGGCGGGCGCACCCTTGTCGCTCTTGTCGCCGACATTGGTCTGCGGCTCGAGGCTTGCCGCGGGCTGCGGCGGCACGCGCACCGAAGCGAGCAGCGGATGCTGGAAGCTGTGCGGCGTCATCTCGCCGGGCGAGACGATGACGCGCGCGCCCATCTTGGTCCAATTCCACATCTTCACCGCGAATGCCATCGGCATGCGGATGCAGCCGTGCGAGGCGGGATAGCCCGGCAGCACGCCGGCATGCATGGCGACGCCGGACCAGGTGATCCGCTGCATGTACGGCATCGGCGCGCCGCTGTAGATGTTGGAGTGGTGGAATTTGTGCTTCTGGATGACGCTGAACACGCCCATCGGCGTCGAATGGCCCTTCATGCCGGTCGACACCGGGGATTCCGCGAACACGCCGTTGGTGTCGTAGACGGTCACCTTCTGCCGCTCGATCGAGACGACGATGACGAGGGGGCCTTGCGGCTTGGTACCGGCTTCCTTCTCGGGGACGATCGCCTTCTTGCCCGCTGCACCGCGCTTTTGCGGCGGCTTCTGGCGCGCGATGTCGGGATGCCGGTCCTGCCGGGAGGCGTAGGATCCGTCGGAATAATCCGTCCAGTAGTAGAATGCCGCGTCCGCCTGGCTTGCCGTACAGAGCACACCCGCCGCCGTCAGCATGGCGGCCTGCCAGAGCCGCGTCGGCTTGGCAGCAAAACCGGACCCGTTCACGCTATTCATCCTCGAATCCATAATCCAAATCAGACGTTAGTCTCGCAGAGGGGATACGCGTTCACCAGCAAGGCGGTTCTGCCATCAGCTACTTTTGTCCAAGACGTAGCAAAAAAGCCTCACAGAGCGGTAAACGGCGGCCGTGCCCGGCTCCCTGTCGTCTTCCTGACCGCCCCGGCGATACCTACATTGCCAGGACTTGTTACCGGAGAACTTCATGTCATCTCGTTTCCCCGGTCTTTCGGGCATCCGCTTGAAAGGCCTCGCTTTCTTCCTTCTGGCCGTGGCTGTGCCCACCATGTCTGCCCAAGCTGCCGACGAGCCCGATCTGATCTTCCGCCGCTCCACCGTGTTCAAATGGATGAGCCCGAACGACAAGCTTGCGACCTATGGCCTCGACGACCCCGAGGTCGAGGGCGTCGCCTGTCATTTCACCATACCGGAGAAGGGCGGGTTCAAGGGCTGGCTCGGCCTTGCCGAGGAGGTCTCGGACATCTCGCTCGCCTGCCGCCAGGTCGGCCCGATCAAGTTCAAGAACAAGATGGAGCAGGGCGACGACATGTTCCGCCAGCGCCGCTCGCTGTTCTTCAAGAAGATGCAGATCGTGCGCGGCTGCGACGCCAAGCGCAACGTGCTGGTCTACATGGTCTATTCGGACAAGCTGATCGAAGGCTCGCCAAAGAACTCGACCTCGACCGTTCCGATCATGCCGTGGGGGCCGGCCGACGCCAACGTCCAGAAATGCGGCGAATTCTTCACTCCGTGACGACGGTGCGACCGGCGCGCGGTTTCGCAAGATGCGAGCCGGTCAACCTTACGAACATTTGCGGCGCGGCCTCATAGCCGCGGCTCGATTGCAGCGCCATTTCGCTCGCCGAAGTGGCGCCGCTGCGAACCGGCGGTTGATCGCCGCGGTCCGTCCGCTGGTCCGCCTCGCGCGGCGTTGCGCGATCTCGTGCCATCATGATGGCCATTCCTCACGTGAATGCGCCCGGTGATCCCAGGCGTCTCGGTTTCGATGGCTTGGGTCGCGGCCGAAGCGTTCCCGGTTCGACAGGATCCAGCCTTCGTTTGGCTTCTCTTCAGCAGAAAAACGTAAAACGCATGTGAAGCGTGCAAGGCGGGCGCATGACGGCGCCCTGCGCGCCGGCGCCGTTGCGCTGGTCCGAACCCGGCGGGCGGCTTTGAGCCGTCGGGCGTCCTCTCTGAAATGATTGGCATTTTCCGAGAATTGTTTCGTCGCCTCGAGGCGGACGAAACAATTCGCTGGAAGATGAAACCATTTTCGGCTTTTGGCGCATCACGCGCGAAACCGCCCATGGTTATCAGCGTCACAACGACGACGGCGGATCGTCGGCTGCGGAATTGAGGGACAAGACCATGCGCGCGCTCAGCTTCATCCTTGCTTTCGGCTTCGTGCTGGCCGGTTCCTCGTTCGCGGGAATGCCCGACGGCAATCTGCCGGGTGTCGGCACCTTCCAGTACAGCGGTACGCCGGTCATGACGCCGGCGCAGCAGCCGATCGTCGTCGCCGCGCGTTTCTGATCCCGCAAGAAATCAGCCCGCAAGCACCATCATGTCGCTTCGTTTCAGCGCCGCAGCGTTCATCTGCCTTCTGACAATCAACTCCGTGCAGGCGCAGGTACGCGCGCCATCGCGACTGCCGGATCCACGCAGCGAGTTCGTCCGTCAATGTGCGCCGCGTATGCTCGGGCGCTGGGAGCACCCGGAAGAGGTGTGTGGCTGCCTGCATGACCATGCCGCCGCCGTCGTCGAGGACCGCGATTTGCGCGAAGCGCTGCTGCGCGGCATCAGCGAGACCGGCGTGCCCACGATCGAGACCGATTGGGTGCCGACGTCAAAGCAAAGCGAGATCGGCCCGACCTTCACCAAGATCGCCAAGCCGACCCTTCAGTGCATGTTCGACCCGGCGAAGTAGCTTCTCAGATCATCATTTGGTTTTCGGCCCGTGCCGCGGCACGCACGAGGCTGTGCGCGAGATGCCCTTGTCGGTCATCTTCGCGCCGCGCACTTCCTTGACCTGACCGGCGGGGCAGGTCCCGTCATCCACGAGCACGCGCTGGCCGAGCTTCAGGTCCACGATGTCCTGCTCGCGCCCGACAGTGGCTGCGCCTGCCGTCGAGGCAAGCGCGATGGAGATCAGCAGCGAAAGGCAGGCCGCGCGGCGCAGTGACATCGTGAAGGCTCCCGGACTAGATGCGGCAATGTAGGGAGCGATCGGCGATTCTGATAGGGAAGCTTGGTTACGCCCGCCGGGCCGGCCTGCTTTTCGCGCGCAACGCGGTCCGCGATTCCCGCGCGAGCCGCTCGGCGGATGCCACGAGCCCGGGAACCGCATGCCCCGAAAATCCCAACACGAAGCCGGGCAGGGGGGGCGCGCGCGAATAGGTGTCGGCGAGCAGCCAGCCCTCCGCGCACGCGGCCAGCTTGGCCTCTGCCGCGACCGACAGTTCGACCGATGGATCGAACCGGGCGACGAGATGCAGGCCTTGTGACGGCACCGGCACGGACAGCACGCCGCCGGATGCGGCTTCCAGCGTTCCGGCCAGCGCATCGCGCGCCTCGCGATAGAGCTTCCGGACACGCTTCAGGTTTGCGGCGAACGCGCCGGAATTGAGCATGTCGGCGACCGCGCCCTCCATCAGCGTGCCGGGAAAGCGGTCGAGTGCGGCGCGCGCGGCGGTGACGTCGCCGATCAGCCGCTCGGGCAGGGCGCAATAGCCGATGCGCAGACCCGGAAACAGGGTCTTGGCGAAGGTGCCCATGTAGATCACGCGCTGGAGATGATCGATGCCGGCGAGCGACATCAGCGGGGCGCCGTCATAGCGGAACTCGCTGTCGTAATCGTCCTCCAGCACGAAGGCGCCGGATTGCTTCGCCCAATCCAGCAGCTCCAGCCGCCGCGGCATCGACATCTGCACGCCCAGCGGAAACTGATGCGACGGCGTCACATAGGCCGCGCGCGCATGGGGCCCCGCAGTGCGGCCCTTGGCGACGCGCATGCCGTGCTCGTCGACGGGAACGGGCACGGCACGATAGCCGCAATGCGCGATGGTTTTTCGCGCGGCAGGGTAACCGGGGTCCTCGCACCAGACCTGGTCATTGGGCTTCAGGATCGCACTCAGCACGATGCGCAGCGCATGCAGCGTGCCTGACGTCAGCATGATCTGGTCGGGGTCGCAGCGCAGGCCGCGCGCCGACAGCAAATGGTCGGCGATCGCCGCGCGCAGCTCGCGGCTGCCGCGCGGATCGCCATAATGCAGGTGCTCGGAGCCGAACGCACGCATGCGGCGGCCGACGAAGGCGCGAAAACGCTGCACCGCGCGCTCGTCGATATGGGTGCAGCCGAGCGAGAAGGCGCCTTGCCGGGGCGCGTCGACCACGACCTTCGCCTGCTTCGGCCCGGCCGTGCGCGCCGGAATCCGCGCGGCAACGAACGTTCCGGAGCCGACCGTTGCGTCGGCAAAGCCGTCGGCGATGAGGCGCTCATAGGCGGTGACGACGGCGTTGCGCCGAAACCCCGTTTGCGTTGCCAGTGTCCGCGACGGCGGCAGCGGCTCGCCGGGCTTGACGAGGCCGGAGACGATCATCTCGCACAGCGCCTGATAGAGGCGATGTGCCGAGGAGGCGCCAGCGGTGATATGCGGCCCGGTGAGATCGAGCGGCAACTCGGCCTTGGCGGGCGAGGGCGATTTGGCCGGAGAATTGGTCGGAATTTTTCGCATGGAATTGGAACTATCGCAGACCAAATCCGCCGCTACAACTGGCCTGGAATTGTC
>Ga0207426_1000704_pt1 | contig 39583 bp, 35 predicted proteins | sample AraplaMF_Cvi_mMS_FD_184265 | JGI IMG/M metagenome (GOLD analysis project Ga0207426, IMG submission 184265) | Arabidopsis root microbial communities from the University of North Carolina, USA - plate scrape MF_Cvi_mMS (SPAdes) (version 2) | ecosystem: Host-associated > Plants > Roots > Endosphere... | reverse complement strand
TCCCACTGTCGTCCCCGCGTGCGCGGGGACGACAGTTGTGATCGGGACGTGGCCTGCGCCCTACCTCACCCGCCGAGCGCTGCTCCAGCTCTTCAGCGACGACCACACCCCGCGCGAGAGGCGGAAGCAGTCGACCGGCGTCGAGGAGCCGAGCGCAAGGAAACGGTGCAGCTGGACGCCGCTCCACTGGAAGCCGCACTTCTCCAGCACCTTGCGCGAGGCCGGGTTGGTGACGCGCGCACCCGCATAGAGATGGTCGTCCTCGAACTCCTCGAAGAAATAGTCGATGGCGCCGCGCGCGGCCTCGGTGGCGAAGCCCTGGCCCCAATGCGCGACGCCGAGCCAGTAGCCGAGTTCGGCATTGTCGGGCGTGGAGCGGTCGATGCCGACCATGCCGACCGGCGTGGCGTCGCACTCGATCAGGAACACGGTCTCGCTGCCAAGCGCGGCCGTGGCGCGGACGAATTCGACGGCGTCGTCCTGCGAATAGGGATGGGGGAGGCGGCGGGTGTTCTCCGCCACGCGGCGGTCGTTGGCGAGGTGTGCAATGGTGCTGACGTCGGCGAGGGTGGGCCGCCGCAAGGTCAGACGTTCGGTGGCGACGACATCAGGTCTCGCCTCCTGCAAGGTGATGCTCGAAAAATCCTGCAACATGTCCGGCTCCGTCAAAGTCACCAGGTCAAATTGAAACTGGTCAAACGAAAGGGGAGGCCGGTTTCCCTGCCTCCCCTGGAGCCGTCGATCTCTTTGATCTCTGGACTCCGCCGGTTCGGTCAAGGACCCGGCGGACTCCAAATGTGATCCACCGTCTATTCAGCCGCCTCTGCGAGCGGGAGCACCGATACGAAGGTGCGGCCGTTGGCTTTGGCCTGGAACGTGACACGACCCTCGATCTTGGCGAACAGGGTGTGGTCCGTGCCCATGCCCACATTGAGGCCGGGATGCCATGTGGTGCCGCGCTGACGCGCAATGATGTTGCCCGGAATCACGACCTCGCCGCCGAACGCCTTGATGCCGAGGCGCTTACCCTTGGAATCGCGACCGTTGCGCGATGAACCGCCTGCTTTTTTGTGAGCCATGGCTCGTCTCCGAAATCCTGCGTATTTCTAGGTCAATTCCTTGACGGAATCATTTCAAAACGTCTCACGCCTCAATTCGTGAATTGGCGTGATCGGTCCCTCGTTACTCGGCGGCCTCTTTCGCCACCTTCTCCTTCTTCGGACGCGGGCCCTTGGTGGGCTTGGCGCCGTCAGCCAGGATCTCGGAGATGCGGAGGACCGTGATCTCGTCGCGATAGCCACGCTTGCGGCGCGAATTCTTGCGGCGGCGCTTCTTGAACGCGATCACCTTGGGGCCGCGCTTGTGGTCGAGCACTTCGACCGCAACGGAGGCGCCGGCCACCGTGGGAACGCCCAGGACCGGCGTGTCACCGCCGAGCACCAGAACTTCATTCAACTGCACGATCGAGCCGACTTCGCCTTCGATCTTGCCAACTTCGAGAACATCATCCGGCACGACGCGGTATTGCTTGCCGCCGGTTTTGATGACTGCGAACATCGTTTTTTCTCCGTGTTCAATCCCGGCCTCGCGACGGATTGTCATGGGCCGGCTTTTTGTCAGTCGCTATGGGTTTATGCGAGTTTTGTGCGGGTGGGAGTTATCCCTTTGAAAACCCACGCAAAAACAAGCGGCGCGAGAAACGCCCCGCGCCGGTTGTGGGACTTATAGCCGCGAGGCGCGGAGAGTCAAGGAAAACCGGGCGAAAAGGCCCGGATGAGAGGGATTTGGGCCGTCAGACGGCCCGGACTCGAATCTTGGCGGGCGCTGCAACCAACGGGTTCCCGCGCCGTTGTCCCGGCCGGAACAGGTAAGCGGGCAAGGGCTCCCAATGGCAACAGACGAGCTGGTCAAGACGACCACGGGCATCGCCCATCACGGCGCCGGACGGCTGCCGTCGGTGGATGTCGACAGCTTCAACATCGAAATCAAGGACGACGAAGGATTCTTGGGCGACCGCGCCAGCAAGGGCGCGTTCCGCAAGATCCTCGACCGCTGGCGCAAGCCGCTGCGCAAGACCGGCGAGGATCCGTTCGGCAAGGAGCCGTCGGAGAGCATCAGCAAGAAGGTGCTCGACGAGATGCTGGTCGGCGACGACACCGAGGCGTCGGCGGTCGTGCACAGCGCGATCGAGGAGTTCGCCCAGGAGCTCGCCTATGTCACCCGGCGTTTCCTCAAGACCAAGGCTTGGGCCAAGACCGAGCGCATCGTGGTCGGCGGCGGCTTTCGCGATTCCCGGCTCGGCGAGCTCGCGATCGCGCGCACCGACATCATCCTCAAGGCCGAGGACTTCAAGATCGATCTGGTGCCGATCCGCGCGCATCCCGATGATGCCGGCCTGATCGGCACGCTGCATCTGGCGCCGTCGTGGATTTTCGAGGCGCATGACGCGATTCTCGCGGTCGACATCGGCGGCACCAACATCCGCTGCGGCGTGGTCGAGACGCGCTGGAAGAAGGCGAAGGACCTGTCGAAGGCGTCGGTCTGGAAGTCCGAACTGTGGCGTCATGCCGATGACGAGCCGACGCGCGAGGGCGCGGTGAAGCGCCTCATCAAGATGCTGAAGGGGCTGATCACCGACGCCGAGAAGGAAGGCTTCAAGATCGCGCCCTTCATCGGCATCGCCTGTCCCGGCGTGATCAACGAGGACGGTTCGATCGAGAAGGGCGCACAAAACCTGCCGGGCAATTGGGAGAGCAGCAAGTTCAACCTGCCGGCGAGCCTGATCGAGGGCATCCCGCAGATCGGCGAGCACGACACCGCGATCCTGATGCACAATGACGGCGTGGTTCAGGGCCTCTCCGAAGTGCCCTTCATGCAGGACGTCGACCGCTGGGGCGTGCTCACCATCGGCACCGGCCTCGGCAATGCCCGCTTCACCAATCGCCACAAGGAGGGCAACGGGAAGGAACGGGATTCCACGGAGAATGGGAAGAAAAAGGCCAAGACCGCCAAGGAGTAACCTTGACTGGTTAGGTTAAGGACGGCTTTGCGTTGCGGCGCACGCCCTGCACGTTAGGGTCGAATTGTCGTCTCACCTGGCCGGCGAAGCCGCCCTTCCCAGCCAGAATTTTAATGAGCGGCACGGGACCGCCAGTGTTTACCGCGTCTGGCGGTCCCACCCGTGGGGTTATCCCGCAGCCCATCCTTCGAGACGCCCGCTTAGGGCGGGCTCCTCAGGATGAGGGCGGAGTACGCGGCGGCAGTTTCAACGGGCACAGATGCTGCTTAGCCTCATCCTGAGGAGACCGCGAAGCGGTCGTCTCGAAGGACGAGGCGCGCGCCAGGTTTAGCTCCAGCCGATCCGTCGAAAGAACGCAGCGATCTCCGCGGCCGCGCGATCGGGATCCTCCCGATGCGGGAAGTGTCCGACATCAGCAAGCATCGCGAGATCGAGATCGCCGAACGTCTCGCCGAGCCGGTCGGTCCAGGCGTAGGGAAACAGCGGATCGTGCTCGGCCCAGCGCACGCAGGTCGGCACGTCGATCGCAGGCAAGCGCGGCGCCTCACCCTTCATCATCGCGACGCGCCCCGCATGCGAGGCGCGGTAATGCGCAAAGCCGCCGGCGAGATTGCCGGGCTTGAAGAAATTGTCGGTGAAGGCGTCGAGCACATCGTCGAACGCAGTCTTCCGGTGCGCCCAGCCTATCAGGAAATGGCTGATATAAAGCCGGCAGCTCTTGCGGCTCGCGCCGACAAGCCGCTCAGCCATCTCCATCTGGTGGAAGGATTGATACCAGATGTGGTTGAGCCGGTCGGGCGCCGCCATCCGCGGCCCGATCCCGGGATAGACGAAATCGAAGAAGAACAGCCCCGCGGTTCGCCCCGGTGCCTGCCGGGCCAGCGGCTGCATCACGGCGCCGCCGACGTCATGGCCGACCACGCCGAATCGGTCGATGCCGAGGCCGTCCATCAGCGCCAGCATGTCCGCCGTATGGCCATCCGGCCCGTAAGGCCCGTCCGGCTTGTCGCTGTCGCCGAAGCCGCGCAGATCGGGCGCGATCAGCATGAACCGGTCCGAAAGCCGCGCCATCACCGGCTCCCAGGTCAGCCAGAATTCCGGCCAGCCATGCAGCAAAAGCAGCGGTTTGCCGGCTCCTGCACGAACCACATGAAATCTGGCGCCATTGGCGGAGAGAGACAGGTGCTCCACGGCAGTTCCTCCCGGGGCAGGGCGTTTTCAGGCGAGGCGGCGCCAGTCCGCCTCAGGAAAACCCGTCAAAACAGGAATCGGAGCCGGGCTCGAGGCTGAGGCGGCTGAAACAGGCAGCGAATTTTCCCCTTTCGCGCCTTGTCTGGCCAGCCATCCTCGCCTATTAACGCCCCCAACCACAGGGGCGCCTCGCCTCTCCATGGCGCCTTCAGGAGAGGTGGCAGAGTGGTTGAATGCACCGCACTCGAAATGCGGCATAGGTGCAAGCCTATCGGGGGTTCGAATCCCTCCCTCTCCGCCATACCGGCCAACGGCCGGACGAATTTACGAGTTCTCCGCGCAATTTATCCAATCGAATAGCTCCGCATGGAGAAGCCGATTTACGAGTGGGGCGCGATCACGCAAGCAGTTGAGATGATCGCCGATCGCATGCTGCAGTCTCTTTGAAGCTATGAGTGATGTAAATAGTCGATCCGAAGCAGATCGGCTAACTGCGAAACTGGATCAACTTGCCTTGCCAATTCCCGCGATCTTCAAAGAAGAAGCCGATAAAGTCGTTGCGCGCGAACTGCCGATGTCTACCGACGCCGTGATTCGTTCCTAAACCTCCATCTTTTTCCACCCATACTCGCCAGACAACCTTGAGATCGTGGTTCTTGGCAAACTCTTCGATGAGATCTTGCCGGATAACCGTGACGCCCGCGAGGAACGATGGATTGTCAGAAAACGCCGGTTTCCCGTCAGCTGTCACAAAGAACTTGGACCACCCGTTTTTTGGAGCAAGCTTCAATTCTGCAAGCAGAGCTGGATGTGGTGTGGAGAAGTCTCCCTCGTCCGAAACGCCGCTTCGATCAAACTCACTATATTTGGGCGAAAAACGCTCAGTTATACGCGCGAAGCTAAAATCAGCTGCGCTGTACTGCAGTGAAAGAGGCGGCGCTGTTGCGCTATGTCTAAAGCTCCTCTGGCCAAAGAGGGAGGGTGAGGACCAAGTGTTTTCGAACACATCATGATGACGTAGATTGATCTTGTCTGTAGTTAAGCTTTGTAATTTTCCCAACTCCGTTCGATTAGCGAGGATGAGCTCGATTCCATACTGTGCACTTCGGAATGGCTCGGTTGATTCGAACCCCTTCATGTAGTCCGTGCTTCTGGAAAAGCTCTGTTGCAAGCACCACCGGTGCCCATCCGCGCCTGATTGAACGAGAAATTGCACGGGGTCTGGAATATCATCCAGCGTTTTTGTCCAGGCGATGTTGGTTTCGGGAGTATCAGGCTCGAATGCCAATTCTGGTATGCGTATTCCTTCTGGAGAATACGTTTCAGCGGGTTTGCTGAAGGAGCCGCTCAGATATGTCGCATCAATGTCGGCACGTTTGAATTCTTCAAGGCAGGTCAGGATGTCAGGATCCTTGTCCCAATCTACATACCAATGATGATCGGCCAGATGGCCAACCAGTTCGCAGAACGCGATGTGCTGATATTTCTTGCCTATTCTTTCGACTTGGTGGCTATACCTGTCATGGGAATATTGTAGGCGCTTTCTCTCAATTTCTTCGTGCAGTGATTGCTGCCATCCGAGTTCCAACGTTCGATTGAAGACCCAACATTGGCCTTTCAAAAGCGGAAACATCGGGATGCCATCCTCCCGAAATTTGTCCAGTGGTCGAAGGCGTTTGAATTCTTCTTTCATTTCATTGGGCAATAATGTCAAAAGCGATCTTGTAGCGTCCAAACACAGCTCTTCGAGTGTTTCCTCCGCAATTCCCTCATCAGCATCGACGTCTCTCGAACGACTATCATGTCTGCGGATGGCTTCCGTGAGCTTGGAGAGTCTAACACCTTCCTGCAGCTGAGTTACTCGGTTGAGCTCGATAAGGCTGTTTCGGATGTCTGCGCCGAGCGCTGCGACCTTGCTCCAAAACTTCTGTATCTCGTCCTTACGAGACAACGGAGGTTCGCCATCGCGAAGAGCCTCGGAGAAACGGTCAATCCCGCCCATAGTATAGCGGCCGAAGTCCCCGGCCATCATGGGCGCTTTCCCATCAAATTGATCGCCGATGAATCCGACAACGGAGCTGAAGATCGAACTCGCGCTTTCGCGGTGGGGTGCAATTTGCTCCAAAGTTGGCCAGTCAGATATCAACTCTGACGAATAAGGCGGAGCCGACCGCAATATCAGCTTATCATCAATGCTAACTCGGCTAAAGGCGGCGTGGTTGACGATGATTTGCGCGTAGCGTCTCGTCCAAGCATGGCGCTCCACGGGGCGTTTCAAAAAAACCATTCTATCAGCCGCGAGCGCAGCAGCTTTCAGAACACCCAAGTCATCGCAGTAGATGATGCCGGCCGCCGCGGCCGCCAAGACGCGCTCTCGGACATAGGGATCGTCCCATTCAGCAAACTCGTCTATCAATATCGAGATCTCAAAGGGGAATTTGATCAACAAGCTGGCTAAGCCCTTGGTGGCACAGTCTCGAAGCTCCCTATCGATAGTCGAGGTCATCAGAGCAAGCGCGATCGCTACCTGATGAATCTTCTCTGCCTCAATCTCGGATTTAGGTGCAACCCAGGCCCAGTCAATCAGTTGTTGTACAGCAGACCAATCGTCATCAAATGTCTCGGATTTGCCGACCAAATAGACCGACCATTTCGCATCCCGTTCTCCGAGTGGCAACGATGCAAGATCGCTTTTTAAATAGGACGCGTTAAGCAAGCAGTTTGGCAGTGGAGCCAATTCTAGAAGCAAGTCAAACCAACTATCATCATCAATCAATAGGCCGTTCTTGCCCTCTCTTCGACGTTGTCGTTCCAATAGCTCTACTGTTTGGCCTGAAATGTCCTCGCTTCGGCGCCACAAAAGAGACGCCGTGAACTCCTCCACCGAGACGCGAATGCTCTCGAAGAATCTTTCTTCAATTAATGGCAACTCTTGTCCGAGCCGGACGGGAGTCAGGGCGAGAAGGGCAACGCGTGGTCCAGCGAATTCATGGTATCGATCCGCAGAAAATAGGTAAGCGAATTTGCCCTCGCCCTTGAGCGCTTTAGCAAGCGCCGAAGGGGCTTTACACTCGCGAATGATTGCGTCAGCAATGAAATAATCACTGAATTTCTGAAATCCAAACGATACTCGTTTTCCAGTATCTGAATCGCGAGAAGGAGAATCTAGTAAGAGCCCTTCATCTATCAGGCGTGGTAAGAGCCGGTCGCTCTGCTTTGCTGGTGGCGCGAGATCGACTGCATCTTCACAAATCTTGTGGGCGAGTTCGAACGTGACGTATTCGCTTCCCGTGGTCGCCATTTCTGACGATAGTCTTTTCATTATTTGTGGAATTGTTTCATCGTTCAGTGAAATACGATCGAACCCCTTCGTGATCAGGTTTTGTTCAACTGCGCCAAGCCAGAATGATATCAGTGTCGCAATGGACTCCAGGCCGCGCGGAAACGACACCTGGTGCGTCGCCTTCATGAAATCTACCGCGGTCGACAGAAACAGTGGATTATAGAGAATTTCGTTCAGACCGAAGATGGGAGCGGATGGGCGCTCTATACCGTTCCTATCGAGATATTCCTTTGCCGCTTCGCCCAACTGACCTCTAAAGCCGTGATGCGAGATCTGCGATATATTTAGTCCCGGGCGTATGCAAAGTTCTCGATAAGAAGTCCGAATAGAGACGCAAAGTGCGATGCGGTTGAATTTCTTGATCTGTGTAATGAGGCTTGGCACGCCGCTTTCCCAACCCCTAGCAAACAGGCTCTCATTTATGCCGTCGATGACGAAGAGGGCAGGACTGCCACTTGCTAAAGCGGCGGCATGTAGTGCACCTAAAAGCGTCTCAAATCTGAGATTGCCGATGTCTAGGTATTGCAGCAATTCCTGTTCGGGCCTGTCGCCGTGATCGAGAACGCGCGCAGGTATGAACAGCGCGGCGGCGCCGTTTACGATGTGGGTTGACGCCTCTCCGGCTAGGAGGTGAGATTTTCCGGTGCCTGCGTCTCCGCCTACAAGCAGAAATGGATGCTCTAGTAGCTCTACTTCAGTCGGCGAGAATCCAGAGGTGGCATCCTCGATCTTTCTAGCCGCTTTCGATATTTTGTCTCGGACATTGCTGGAATAAACGTGGGCTAATGTCTTCTTTCTGGTTTCTGGATCTGCTTTCTCAGTTCGCTCCCATTGCGCATCAATCACAGCTCGGTACGACGGATCTTCCTTTTTGATCGCTTTAAGTGCTCCAAAAGTTTTCGAAATTTGGTGTGCGTATAGATTTTCGTAGTCGCAATCGGCAAACGCTCTTTTGAGTTCTTCAAGGCGCACCAATAAGTCGCTGCAATGCTGCCCGAGCGTGCCAACTTCATCCGCCGCCCCTGCGAGGGATTGAAAGAGTGCTATCGCGCCAGCGAGCTCTTGCTGTACATTTCGGAAGCGCTTTTCTGAACTAGCCTCTCGCTTCAAAATGCGGATCGTGTCGGCTATCCCAACCTCTACGTGATCATCAGGACGGTATCTCTTGCCAATATAGGCTAGGGATTTGGCTAGGTGCTGTCTGAACCACTCACTATCAAGAGCGTAATGGTCAAACCAATAAAGACGCATCCCAGCATAGATTGGATCATGGCGCTGCAGTCTGTTTACAAAATAGCTCTCATCCCAGAGCTCAATTGAGACAACTCGATTGAGCTTAGCAGCCTCAGAGTCGCACCATTTCTTGAATTTGCTCCATTTTTTTGTTTGTGTTTCTTGCTCCCCTTCAGCATGCCCCGAGAAATTTCGAGGAACGGCAATATAATAGCGGTCTAATCGGGGGAAGTTCGCCAACGCTGCGCTAAACGACTTTTTGAGCTGGGCAACCTCGGAGGCTCCGAAGAAATCGGGGAAATATTTGCTTTGCCAACCCCAGAGACGTCCATCGGGAAATCGAACCAGCAATTCGACCCCGCCATCGGCTCCAGGTCCACGATTTTCGATCGACGCATAGTTTTCTGGCGGCTCTGCAAGCACTAACTGGCGGGTTAGCTCCTCAAATCCGTCGTTTTGGGAGCTTCGATGCTTGCGGATATTACGAAAATTGATGTCGGGAGAGGTCAAGGCTCGGTGCTTCCAGTTTCAATCGACGTAATCGCTAACAAAGTTCTCGGATATTCCCGATTCTCACAGGGTGAGCAAGACTACCACAACCCACGGTGTAGTTCTCCGGATGTCGTTCGGCTACACGCGGAGGCGTATTCGGAGTGGTTAGCCGGCATTTTCTATACCGTCGCCGGCGAGCGGCGCGGACGCGAGCAGCACTTTCAGACTCGCATGGGACAGTTCGGCAAAGCGCTGTCGAAGCAGCGCGCGCGCCTCCACTTGGCGCGCAGGGTCGGATAGGGCCGAAGCTACTTGCCAAACCAGGCCTACATCTTCCTTGCGGAAGTTGACCTCGACCCCCACAAAACCTTTATGCACGCAACGCGAGCGATCGTTGGCGAATGAGGATTTTGCTCTGCCGGTTATGTTGGGCTCATTTCCGGAAATGTTACCGGAAATTTCTGCGAAGGCATGTGGCGGATTGGGCGATGACGCCGATTATCGCGTTGCGGTGACAGTGCGCTAAACTGACACGGTCCGGCGGCGAACGTCGAGACAAACTAGCATCGACCGTGCAGCTTGGTCATCCTTCGAGAGGCCACCCAAAACTCCCGCTTTTCGGACCTTCTGCAATGATGACATCATGCTCCCGTTTTGCCCGACTGTCAATCGATAATTTCGTTTATCCGAAATTGACCGATGCCGGGATCGTCGCCAACCGCCGAAGCCTGTCTGGAAGGCAGGCATCAGCGTCGGCAACAGCGCGCTCCAGCGCTGATTCAGGCCTCCGATCACTCCCGCGCGCTCGGCCTCGTGTAAGTCATTGATTTTGCATCTGCCGGCTACTGTGCATGGGGTTGTTTTTGACATCCTTGTTTGACCGGCCATGCAAATCGCTCGCGGGACTGAGCCAACGGCCGTGGGCTGCGCCTGAAAGAAGCTATACTGCCTCCGTCGCCCTCCGCCCGAGGACCCCATGTCCGCCAAAATCGACCTCCTCACCCTCCAACTCTTCGTCGCCATCGTCGAAGAGGCCAGCATCGCCAAGGCGGCCGAGAAAAAGAACATCGCCGCGTCCGCGGTCAGCCGGCGCATCTCGGACATTGAGGAGCGGTTTCAGGTCGAGCTGCTGCATCGGCATTCCAAGGGGATCGAGCCGACGCCGGCCGGGTTTGCCCTGCTCGAGCATGCCCGCATCATCCTGGGCAACCTCAGCAGGCTCGAGAGCGAGCTGACCGGATACCGGCAGGGCCAGCGCGGGTTGATCCGGGTCTGTGCCAACAAATCGGCGATCCTCGAGGCGCTGGCGGATGAGCTGAGCCTGTTCCTCGAACGGCATCCGCTGGTTCATATCGACATCGAGGAGGATCTCAGCCCCGCGATCGTGCGCGCGGTGATGGAGAACCGGGCCGACATCGGCATCTTCGGCGGCAACATCGACGGGCAGGATCTGGAGCTGTTGTCCTATCGCAGCGACAGCCTGGTCGCGCTGGTGACGCGCGGCCATCCGCTGGCGGGCAGTAGCAGCGTTCGCTTCCGCGAGCTGGTCGATTTCGACTTCGTCAGCCTGGAGAAGGGCAGCTCGATCGAGACGCTGTGCGTCAGGGCCGCCGCGGCGCTCGGGCAGCATCTCAAGGTGCGCATCCGCGTCAGCAGCTTCGATGCGCTGTTTCGGGTGATCGATGCCAGGATGGGCGTCGGCATCGTGCCGCTCGAGATCGTGCGCGGCCGCTACGGCGTCGACAGCCTCGTCACCATCCCGCTCGACGAGCCCTGGGCGCGACGCGAGCTGGTGATGGGCGTTCGCGATTACAAGTCGCTGCCGCCGGTCACGAAACTGCTGGTGGACCATCTGCGCAGCCCGGACGAGGCGCGCCTTGCCGGAAGCCATGGCTCCGACCGGCTGACGGTCGTCCGCAGCCGGGGCTGACATCGCCGGTCACTGTGGCCAGCCATCGCCGGACGCGATGGCACCCCTGCCCAACCGTCACTGCACATTTCTTGAGACGGCTTCTATCCTGCTCCCCAATAGCGCTGCCGGCCGAGATGATCGGCAGCCATACGGCACAACAGATGCCGGAACATGGGAGGACGCATCGTGGATTCGCACGGTCGTACGCTGCTGGCCAAAATCTGGGACCAGCATGTCATCGCGCATGTCAGCGATGACACCGATCTGCTTCACGTCGATCGCCATCTGCTGCACGACCTCGGCGGTTCCCGTGGCCTGATCGACCTCAGGAGCCGCAACCTTCCGGTCCACAATCCCGAGCTGACCTTCGCGACACCCGATCATGCGATCTCGACGGCGTCGGGGCGCGAAGGCACCATCAAGACCGGATGGGACCTGCTGGCGGCACTGCGGACGGAGACATCGGCCAGCAACATCCAGCTGTTCGATCTCGACCAGCCCGGGCAGGGCATCGTCCATGTCATCGGCCCCGAACTCGGCCTCAGCCTGCCCGGCTGCCTGATCGTCTGCGGCGACAGCCATACCTGTACCCATGGCGGGCTCGGCGCGCTCGCCTTCGGCATCGGCTCCAGCGAGCTGACGCATGTGCTGGCCACGCAAACCATCATCCAGCGCCGGCCCCGGACCATGCGCGTCAATTTCGACGGCAGGCTGCCGCTCGGCGTGACGGCGAAGGATCTCATCCTCGCCTTGATCGGCCATATCGGCGCCGCCGGCGGCACCGGCTATGCCGTCGAATATGCCGGCAGCGCGATCCGGGACATGCCGATCGAGGGACGGCTCACCATCTGCAACCTGTCGGTCGAGCTCGGCGCCAAGATGGGGATGGTCGCGCCTGACGACAAAACCTTCGATTACATCCGCGGCCGTGCTTACGCGCCGAAGGGCGAGATGTGGGAGCAGGCGGTCGCGGCGTGGCGGACGCTGCAGAGCGATCGCGACGCGGTGTTCGATCGCGAGGTCTCGATCGACGTGACGACGATCATCCCCCAGATCACCTGGGGCACCAGTCCGGAACATGTGCTCGGTGTCGATGGCCGCATTCCGGATCCCGCCGATATCGCCGATCCCGCGCGCCGCGGCGCCATCGAGATCGCGCTCGACTATATGGGCCTGAAGCCGGGAGCGCCGATCGCCGGCACCAAGGTCGATTGGGTCTTCATCGGCTCCTGCACCAACAGCCGCCTCAGCGATCTCCGCGCGGCGGCCGAGGTCGCGCGCGGCCGCAAGGTTGCGCCGGGCGTGCGGGCCTGGGTCGTGCCGGGGTCGGAGACCGTCAAGCGCGATGCGGTCGCCGAGGGGCTCGACAAGGTCTTCCTCGATGCCGGCTTCGAATGGCGCGAGCCCGGATGCTCGATGTGCCTTGCCGCCAACGGCGAGACCGTGCCGCCGGGCCAGCGCTCGGTGTCGACGTCGAACCGGAATTTCATCGGCCGGCAGGGACCGCGCGCCCGCACCCATCTCGCGAGCCCGGCCATGGCGGTCGCGGCGGCGATATCAGGCGCCATCGCCGACGTCCGGACGATGGAGCGCTAGATGCCGCAACCCTTCAAAAAACTGTCCGCGATCGCCGCGCCGATCATGCGCACCAATGTCGATACCGACGTCATCATCAGCATCAACCGCATGATCGGAAATTCCGTCCGCGGCAGTCTCGGCAAATGGGCGTTCGGCTCGCTGCGCTATTTGCCCGACGGTTCGGACAATCCCGCGTTCATCCTCAACCGCGAGCCGTATCGCGCGGCGGAAATCCTGGTCACGGGGCCGAACTTCGGCTGCGGCTCGTCGCGCGAGGCGGCGGTGTGGGCGCTGCAGGAGATGGGCATCCGCGCCATCGTCGGATCCGGCTTCGGCGACATCTTCTTCGCCAATTGCTTCCAGAACGGCATCCTGCCGGTGGTGCTGGACAAGGCCACGATCGACAGTCTCGCCGCCGATATCGAGGCGAGCCAGGGCGCGGGACACCTGAGTGTCGATCTCGAGGAGCAGACGGTCACGTCGCCATCGGGAACGCGCCACAGCTTCGAGATCGATCCGCGCCGGCGCGCCGGCCTGCTCGAAGGTCTCGACGAGATTTCGCTGACGTTGCGGCGCGACGAAGCGATCCGGGCATTCCAGGCCTCCGACCGCGCCGCGCGGCCGTGGATTCACTTCGCAGGATAATAAGCAAGACAATCGTCAGGACGCATCAGGCATGAACACGCTCTCGAACATGATCAAGGTCGCCGTGGTCGGCGGCGAAGGCATCGGTCCTGAAGTGACCGACCAGTCGCATCGCATCCTCAAATGGTTCTCGGCCCGTCGCAGCGTTCCCGTGACCCTGCGCGAGGCGCAGTACGGCCTGATCCCCTATCTCGCGCAAGGCAAGGTGCTGCCGGACGATACGGTCGCGGCGATGGAGGAGGCCGACGCGATCCTCTGGGGCGCGACCGGCGGTCCTGAAACCACCGAGGTGCCGCCAGCCGCGCGCAAGGCCGGAAGCCTGCTGTCGCTGCGCAGCAAATACGACCTCTATGCCAATCTCCGGCCCATCGTTGCCAATCCCGCGTTGTCGGCTTCCGCGCCGCTCAAGGCTTCGGTGCTGAAGGATGTCGATTTCATCATCATCCGCGAGCTCACCAGCGGCATCTATTTCGGCGAGCCGCGCGGCATCGAGACATTGCCCGACGGCCAACGCCGCGGCTTCAACACCCAGCAATACACCACCAGCCAGGTCCGCCGCGTCGCACGCACCGCTTTTGAATTGGCGCGGACGCGCAAGGGCCGGGTCTGCTCGGTCGACAAGGCCAATGTGCTTGAGACCAGCGTGCTGTGGCGCGAAGAGGTCACGGCGCTGCATGAGGCGGAGTTCTCCGACGTCGAGTTGACGCATCTCTACGTCGACAACGCCGCGATGCAGATCGTGCGGGCGCCGTCGCAGTTCGACGTCATGGTCACCTGCAACATCTTCGGCGACATCCTCTCGGATTGCGCGGCGATGGCCTCGGGCTCGCTCGGCATGCTGCCGTCGGTCTCGCTCGGGCCGCCGGACCGGCTGGGACGCCGCAAGGCGCTCTACGAGCCGGTCCACGGCAGCGCGCCCGATATCGCGGGCAAGGGCATCGCCAATCCGCTCGGATCGATTCTCAGCGTCGCAATGATGTTGCGCATCACCCTCAATCGGCCCGATGATGCGGCGCTGCTGGAGAAGGCCGTCGATACGGCCCTCGCCGGCGGTGCAAGAACGGCCGATATCGCCGAACCCGGCGCAAGAAAAATGTCGACCCAGGAGATGGGCGACGCTGTGCTGAACGCACTCGACAAAGTGGCGGGCAAGGAGAGGGAGCACGCGTGATGAGGACAGGGGTCACCAGACGATCCGCGCTGACGGTTATCGCCGGCGCGGGCGCTTCCATGTCGGCGGGGCGGGCGTGGGCGGATAATCCGTCGGGCCGCGTGATCTATCCGGTGGCCATTCCGGTCTATCAGTCCCAGTTCGTCGCCGACCGGGCCGGGTTCTTCAAGGACGCCGGGCTCGACTGCAAACTGATCCAGGGCGGCAGCGGCGTGAAGACGCGCGAGATCATCGCCTCGTCGCAAGGCGATATCGGCATCGGCGACATCACCCATCCGATGCAGCTCAGCAATCACGGCCGTGCCGCGCGGGTGCTGATGCCGGTCGATACCCGCAGCAACGCCGCGATCTTCATCATCCGCAAGGATCTGTTCGACCAGGGCATCACCACGCTCGAGGCGCTGGCGAAGTGGAAGCGGCCCGACGGACGCAAGCCGATCGTCTCGGTGTCGTCGCTGGGCGGCACCAACCACGTCTGGGCATCCTACTACATGGAAGTCATGGGCCTGGACGACAAGGTGACCTGGATCGGCACCGGCAATGTCGACACCATGATGGGCACGCTGAAGACGAAGCAGGTCGACGTTCTCATCAACTCGCCGTCGATCCTGAAGGACTCGGTCGAGCAGGGCTGGGGCGCGCTGCTGTTCGACGGAACGGACGAGGCGGTGTGGGCCAAATATATCGGCGGCAAGGTCCCGGTGACCTCGCATTTCACGCTGCAGGCGACCATCGACAAGGACCCGCCGAAGATGCAGGCCTTCGTCACGGCGCTGTGGCGCGCGACGCAGTGGATCAAGAACCACTCGCCCGAAGAGATCTACGACAAGATCGAGCCCTATGTCGGCAGCACGTCGCGCGACGCGAACATCTTCGACTGCGGCGTCATGAAGAAGGTCACCGATTACGATTGCGTCATCGATGCGGCCAGCTTCGAGCGCGGCCAGAAGGTCTGGTTCCGCGAGATGACCGGCATCAAGCCGCTGGCGATGGCCGACGTCGTCAACACCACCTTCATCGAAGCCGCCCGCAAGGCCTATCCCGCTTGAGCGTGCAGGCCCTACACGCGCAGGCGCCCGTTGCATCGGCGGAGATGCAGCGCATCGACGTGCGCGGGTTGAGCAAGACCTTCCAGCTGGCCGGCACGGCCATCGAGGCGGTGCGCGACGTGTCCTTCAGCGTCCGGCGCGGCGAATTCGTAGCTTTGCTCGGGCCGTCCGGTTCGGGCAAGAGCACCGTCCTCAACATGATCGCGACGCTGCTCAAGCCGACCAGCGGCCAGATCCTGATCGACGGAAAGCCCGTTGTTCATGGGCAGGCAACGCCCGACGTCGGCTACGTCTTCCAGCGCGATACGCTGTTTCCCTGGCGTACCGTCGCCGACAATATCGGCTACGGCCTGGAGCTCGCCGGTGTCTCCGCCGCCGAGCGAAAGGATCGCGTCAATGCCTGCCTGCAGCAGGCCGGTCTCGAAGGCTTCGGCAACGCCTATCCGTCCGCTCTGTCGGGCGGCATGCGCCAGCGCGCGGCCCTGATGCGCACGTTGGTGGTCGAGCCGCAGGTCCTGCTGATGGACGAGCCGTTCGGTGCGCTCGACACCCACACCAAGATCGACATGCATGACGTGCTGCTGCGCATCTGGGAACGCGAGCAGCAGACGGTGTTGTTCGTCACCCACGATCTCGGCGAGGCCCTGACGCTGGCGGATCGCATCATCCTGTTCTCCGCGCGGCCCGGCCGGATCAAGGAGAGTTTCGCGGTCGATTTCGCCCGGCCGCGCAACGCCGTGAAGATCCGCGAAACGCCGCGTTATGCCGAGCTGTTCCAGCTGATCTGGCACTCGCTCGGCGAGGAATTCATTAAGGGCCGCAAGCCATGAGACGCGCGCGCAACGCCGGCAGGACGTTCGCCTGGCAGATGCTGATCTGTGCCTGCTTCCTGGCGATTTGGCAGTGGGGTTACGCCCTGCACGCCCGCCTGCCCTGGCTCGTGCCCGACCTGCTCGATCCCTACTTCATTTCGAAGCCGTCGGAGATCTTCGAGCATTTCCTGATCCTGAGTTGTCTCAAGTCCAAGCTCGGTGTGTTCAACGGCTGGTTCAATGGTGAGTTCGCCCGCTGCATGGCGCGGTCCGAGAACAATCTCTGGGTTGCGACCGCCGTCACGCTGAAGAATACGTTCTTCGGCTTCGTGACTGGCGTGATCAGCGGCTTTGCCGCGGGCCTTGTGCTGGGACGTTCGGACAGGTTGAGCGCGATCTTCCAGCCGTTCATCACGGCAGTGAATTCGATTCCCCGCATCGCATTGGCGCCGATCATCGTGCTGGCCTTCGGCATCGGCGATACCTCGAAGGTCGTCACGTCGTGGATCGTGGTGGTCTTCCTCGTCTTCTTCAACACGTTCGAAGGCGCGCGCTCGATCGACGAAGGCTTCATCAACGCGGCGCGGTTGCTCGGCGCCAGCGAGTGGCAGATCACCCGCACGGTGGTCATCCCCTCAACCATGGCCTGGGTGTTCGCCTCGCTGACGCCCGCGATCTCCTTCGCCCTGATCGGTGTGATCGTCGGCGAGTTCATCGGCGCGGAGCGCGGCATCGGGCGCCTTATCATCGAGTCCGAAGCCCGCGCCGAGGCCTCAGGGATGATGGTTGCCGTCGTCGTGCTGATGCTGGTCGGCGTGGCGCTGTCCGCGCTGATCTGGCGGTTGCAGGCCTATCTGCTGCGCTGGCAGCAGCATAATCTCGCGGAATAGCCCGTCACGGGCTCGCCAGCACGGTCCGCGCCGCCGCCACGAACGCCTGAGCGGCGGGCGGCAATGTCCGCCCTGTCGTTGCAGCGCGACACCGGGCGCGCGATCGCCGGCCGATCACGTCCTATTAGATTGAACCTGCCAACCGCGCGGTCCGACCAAGCAACACCCGCCGGCCGGCAGAGAATCAGGCAATTCAGGACGATGTTCGACAGGACCTACCGGCAGCGCCTCGAAGCTGACCTCACGCAATGGGAAGCCGATGGCGTGATCGCCCCGGCGGCCGCCGCCTCCATCCGCAACGCGCTGCCGCCGCTCTCGCCCGGCATCAACATCGCCGTGGTCGTCGGCATTGTCGGCGGGCTGCTGATCGCGGCCGCATTCCTCGCCTTCGTCGCGGCGCACTGGACGGAAATCGCGCGTCTCGTGCGGTTCGCGATCCTGCTTGCCGGCATGATCGTCGCCGGCGGTCTCGGTGCGTGGTTCGCCGCGACGGGCCGCAGCGTTCTCGCCGATCTCTGCGCCAGCATCGGCGCGATCATCTTCGGCGCGGGCATCGCGCTGGTCGGCCAGATGTATCATCTCGGCGACGACTTTGCCGGCGGCATGCTGTTGTGGTCGATCGGGGCATTTGCCGCCGCGCTGCTGACCGGCTCGCGTGGCGCGCTGGCGGTCGGCCTCGCCGCTGCCTGCATCTGGACCTGCATGCGCATCCATGACGTGCCCGACGTCCTGCATCTGCCGTTCGTGATCGTCTGGCTGTTCGCCGCCGCGCTTGCGCTGGCATGGAATTCCCGCGTCGCATCGCACCTCGCAGCGCTCGCGGTGCCGCCATGGTGGATCGCAACGTCGCTTCGGTTCGATGTCGACGGGGCCCAGCCGTCACTCGTGCTCGCGAACGGCGCGGCGCTGCTGTTCGGTGCCGGACTTGCGGTCGCGGCGGCGCGATCTCCGCGGATGCTGCTGCTCGGGTCCGTGTTGTCGATCTACGGAGCTTTTGCGCTCGCCGCCGCAGCCTTCCTGGAAGTGACGACGATCGACGACCTCTTCCGTCTCAAGACCAGCACGGTGCCGGCCCAGCCGTTATGGGCGATCCTGTGCGGGGTTGCCGGCGTGATCCTCGCGCTCGCGTCCGCCACGATCACGCTGCGCGCGGGTGAAGTCCTCGCCGCATGTGCGATCGGGCTGGTGCTGATCGCCGCGCCGATCTGGCCGGCCTCCGCGGCCGGCGAACCCTGGTTCGCCTATGCCGCGCTGCTTTGCGCGATGCTGTGTCTCGTCGTCTCCGGCGTGCTCGACGACGTGCGCCCGCGGGTCGTGGCCGGCTGGCTCGGGATCGCCGGCGTCATCGCCGGTATCACCTGGGTGGTGAAGGGTTCGCTGCTGCGCCGTTCCGCCTTCCTGGCCGCGGCCGGCATCATCGCCGTTGTCTTTGCCACCGCGCTCAATCGCGCCCTGCCGAGGGCTGCGCGATGATCGAGACCATCGCCAAACTTTGGCAGCGTATCCCGAAGGTCGTCCTGTTCGGCGGCGCCGTCCTCATCCAATGCGTGCTACTCGCCCTGATGGTCGCCGACCGCATGCAGATCCTGCGCGAAGGACGCGAGGTGACCTTGCAGACCCAGCCGGTCGATCCCCGCGATCTCCTGCGTGGCGATTATGTCGTGCTGCGGTACGACATCTCGCAGCTTGCCTCAGGTGCACTCGCCGGCAAGCCGGCACCCGAGCGCAAACCGATCGTGTTCGTCAAGCTCGCGCCGAACGCCAATGGGCTCTACGAGGCGGTCTCGGTGTCATCAGAGCCTGTCGCGGTCACCGCGCCCGAGATCCTGATCCGCGGTCGCGTCAACTATTCCTGTGGTTCGGGCAGCCCCGTTTTCTGCGACAAGCTGACGATCAATTACGGCCTCGAGAGCTATTTCGTGCCCGAAGGCGAGGGCAGGAAGCTCGAGCAGGCGCGCAACCAGCAGAAGCTCCGCGTCGTCGCCGCCGTGCTGCCCTCCGGCCGCGCCGCCATCAAGCGGCTCCTGCTCGACGGCGAGCCGGTCTACGAGGAGCCGCTGTATTAGAGCCTGATCCGGAAAAGTGCGAAGCGGTTTTCCGAAAGATCATGCTCAAACGACGACCAGCTATCTCAAGCCTGCCTTCAACGCCCGCCGCAGCACGTCCCACATCCTGGGATCGTTCATGTGCGCCACGTTGAAGCGCAGGAAGTTCTGCGCCGTCTGCGACACGCTGAACACGTTGCCCGGCGCCAGCACGACGTTCTCCCCCAGCGCGGTGCGCGCGACGGCCGTGGCATCCTGCCCGCCGGCGAGGCGGCACCAGAGGAAGAAACCGCCGCGCGGCATCAGCCAGGGCTCGATGCCCAGCGCCTGCAATTTCCGCGCGACGTCGCGGCGCGTGCGCGCGAGCCCTTGCCGCAAATCGTCCATGTGCTTGCGATAGCTGCCGCCGGCCAGGACATTGGCGATGATGTCGGTCGCGACCGGGCTCGGGCCGCCAAAGCTGGTCGCGACCTGGAGATCGACCAGATGCTCGATCCAGTCGGCGCGCGCGGCGATGTAGCCGCAGCGCACCGAGGCCGACAGCGTCTTGGAGAAGCTGCCGATGCGGATGACGCGGTTCAATCCGTCGAGCGCGGCCAGTCGTGGCGAACGCTCCGGCTCGAAATCGCCGAAGATGTCGTCCTCGATGATGGTGAGGTCGTGCGCGGTAGCCGCGGTCAGCAGCCGGTGCGCGGTCTGCAGCGAGATCGTCGCGCCGGTTGGATTGTGCAGCGCTGAATTGGTGATGTAGAGCCTGGGACGTTCGCTGCCGAGGATCTGCTCGAAGCGTGCGATGTCGGGGCCAGACGCGGTGTAGGGGACGCTGACGATCCTGGATTGGTGTGCCCGCAGCAGCGCACGAAAATTGAAGTAGCAGGGATCGTCGACCAGCACGGTCTCGCCGGGACGCAGCAGGAAACGGCAGATCAGATCGGTCGCCTGCGTGCCCGAGCCCGTCAGCATCAATTGATTGATCGAAGCTTCAATCTGGTCCTCGGCGAGGCGCGCCAGCAGCAGCCGGCGCAGGGCAGGCGAGCCGCCGGTCGAGCCGTAATTGGTGAGCACGCTGGCGTCGGTGCGGGCAAGCGCGCGGGTGGCGCGGCGCAACGCGGCTTCCGGCATCCATTCCGGTGGCAGCCAGCCGCAGCCGGGTTTCGGCACGGCATCGTCCGTATCGAGCGATTGCCGGGAGACCCAGAACGGATCGACCGCGCGATCGCGGCGCGGCTCGACCTCGGTCAACGCCAGCGGCGGCGTCACGGCCGGCGAGACATAGAAGCCCGAGCCGCGGCGGGCGCGGATCAATCCTTCCGCGGCGAGGCGGTCATACGCCTCGACGACCGTGGAGGGCGATACGCCCATCGTGGTTGCGAGACTGCGGATCGACGGCAGGCGATCACCGGCACCAAGCGCGCGGCCGGCGACTTTGGCGCGGATCGCGCTCATCACGTCGATGGTCCGTGTGCCGCCGCGTCCCTTCGATTGCGCTTCCAAATCCAAGGTGTATGACCTTCCATACCCATACAGCTTGGCCAGATTGTACCGGATTGTGACTGGTCCCGCCATCGCCGAAGCCGGACTATGCTGATCCAAAAGCGAGACCAGGAATGCAATCTGCGGGCAGCGGCTGGGGCAACGGGCTTCTCGGCGTCATCATTTTCAGCGGCTCGCTGCCGGCGACCCGCGTGGCGGTCGGCGGCTTTTCCGCGTTGTTCCTGACGTCGGCGCGCGCGGTCATCGCGGCGCTGATCGGCGTGGCCGTGCTCGGCCTGCTCCGTCAGGCGCGGCCGGAGCGGAAGGATCTCGTTTCGCTCGCCATCGTCTCCATCGGCGTCGTGGTCGGTTTCCCGCTGCTGACCGCGCTTGCGCTCCAGCACATCACCTCGGCGCATTCGATCGTCTTCATCGGCCTGCTGCCGCTGTCGACTGCGATCTTCGCCGTGCTGCGCGGTGGCGAGCGGCCGCAGCCGCTGTTCTGGCTGTTCGCGATTCTCGGCAGTGCGACGGTCGCGGGTTTTGCCTTCTCCAATGACGGCTCGGCCTCGCTTACCGGCGACCTCCTGATGGTCGCCGCGATCGTGCTGTGCGGGCTCGGCTATGCCGAAGGCGCCGCACTATCGCGACGCCTCGGCGGCTGGCAAGTGATCTCCTGGGCGCTCCTGCTCGCCTTGCCACTGATGGTGCCGGTCGCGGTCTGGACCTGGCCGCCGAGCCTGAACGGCATCAGCGTGCCCGCCTGGATCGGGCTCGCCTATGTCTCCGTCTTCAGCATGTTCGTTGGCTTCCTGTTCTGGTACCGCGGCCTCGCGATCGGCGGCATCGCGCGCATCGGCCAGTTGCAGCAGCTCCAGCCGTTCTTCGGGCTCGCGCTCGCTGGCTTCCTGCTGCATGAACCGGTCGCGTGGAGCATGATCGCGGCAACCGCGCTCGTCGTGGCCTGCGTGTTCTTCGCGCGGCGGTATGCCTGAGGCCTTGTTGCCCAGGCCTTGTTGCTCAGGCCTTGTTGCTCAAGCCTTGTGCCTCAGGCCTGATCCATCACCGTCCGCGTCAGTGCGCTCCGCGCGAACTTCTTCAGCGGCATCGGCTTGCCGAACAGGAAACCTTGCACGAGATCGAAGCCCAGCTCGTTCACCGACACGAGATCGGCGCGGCTCTCGACGCCCTCGGCGACGGCGCGTACGCCATAGCCGTGTGAGAGCTCGACGATGTGACGGCACACCGTGCGCTTGAGGCGGTCATTGGCGCTGCCGGTGACGAAGTGCCGGTCGGCCTTCAGCTTGATGAAGGGAACCTTCTCCAGATCCATCAGCGACGGCCAGTTGGCGCCGAGATTGTCGATCGACAGGCCGATATTGTGCAGGCGCATCTCGCGCGCGATCTCGATCAGGACATCGAGGTCTCGGATCGCCTCCTCGCTGTCGATCTCGATCGTCAGCCCGCCGAAGGCCGGATGGGTCGGCACGCGGCGGCAGAGATCGCGCACCGCCTGTGGCTCCTTCAGATACGACGCCGGCAGGTTGATCGAGAGATCGACCGGGCTCTGCTGCTCCAGCAGATAGTGCCAGTCCTGCACCGCGCGCTCGATCACGAACTCCGAGAGATCGCGCAGATGCGGATCGTGCTCCTCCGGGATGAAATAGGCCGGCGGCACCACGCCCCAGGTCGGATGGCGCATCCGCACCAGTGCCTCGGCGCCGCGGCGGATCAGCGTGCGCGCATCGATCTTGGGCTGGTACCACAGCTCGAGCCAGCCGGCGTGCAGGGCCTCGCCGACATGTACGGCCGGGCTCGGCGCCGGCTCGTCCGGCAGCAGCATTGCGATGCGCTCGCGCAGCGTCTCGGCGGCAAACGGCGTAGTCAACGGCGGCAGCATCGCAAGGCCGTATTCCTCGCCGACCTGTTGCACGGCCCGGACGATGATTGACTCGCGGGCCCCGACCGCGAGCACCTTGCCCTCGAAGGCCTCGCGCACCAGCGTCTCCAGAAATGTGCCGGGCTCGATGCCGTCGGCGGCGACGCCGAACAGGATCAGGTCCGGCAACTCGCCGGCGAGCACGGTCTTGAGCTCGTCCGCGCTGGCGCATTCGCTCGTGACGAAGCCGAGATCCTCCAGCACTTCCGAAAGAAACGCGCGCAGATGGCGCTTGCCGTCGGCGACACATGCGCGCGGCGTCACTTTTCGCCGTCCGAAGGTTTTTGGCCTCCGTTCGGCGAATTCTACAAGTTCATCGTTCATCGCAAACAACTCCCGTTCCGCGGCCGGTGTTAGCGACGAGAGCAGTTTCAAATAAGGAGGGCTTCAGCCGATCGTTGAATTATCTGGGTAACGTTAAAGCTCGCATCATTTCTAAAATTGTCCGGATCTTCTTCGAGAAGTTTTTACATCTGCCTGCGTGCGGCGCATCGCTGCTGCGACAATCGCGACGGATTTTCGCAGCGCGCAGTTTGGCAGCGCGAGCGTCCATGTCCTGTAATTGGACGAGGCCGCGAGCGCCTCGCCCAATTGAATAATGGACTCCTCAATTGCCTGCGGCTTTGTCGTGCTGAGCCATCCCGACCGCCTTGTAGTCGTAGGTCGGATAGAATTCGGTGCGGTAGGGACCCCACGCCGTATCCTCGATCACGCGATTGACCTCACGCAAACGCGACGCCGGAAAACGCAGCGTAATCACCTGGCCGATGCCCATCATCACGTACCAGCTGACGACTTCGACGCCGGGCGGCGGGAACGCCTTGGCAAATCCCTGCCTGTCGAGCTGTGCGTTGAGCTCGCCGAGCGGGCGTGACTGGTCGTGCTTGAAGAAGACGGTGAGCAACACCGCGTTGTCGGCGGTCGCAGTGGCGCTGCCTTGCGGCGGGGCCGTCTGCGCCATCGTGGTCGATGTCAGCGCCAGCGCGCTCGTCATCAGCGCCGCCATCACCGAGGTTCGTCGGTCCGGTCTCATCGCAAGCTCCTTCCAATGCTGTCTCGGATGCATCGAAGGATAGGAGCGACGGCGTGAATCGACGAACTCATTTTCGCGCGATGCGGGCAGGTTTCACGTCGCCCGCGTGACAGTTCTGCGACAATGCGTCCGCGCGTGGCGCGGCAATTGTGAACCATGTCACATGTGAATTGCTGCACCTGCGCTATTGCTCCGCCCAGCCGGTGGTGGGCTGTCGAGGATTGCAGCAATGACGACGCGGCGAGTATTGTATTGGTGGTTCTGGTTCGTGCTGTCAGGGCGATTTACCGATCGCTTCCTGTGCCTGCCGCGTGCGGACTAGCGCATGCTCTCGGAAGAGTGTGCAGCGGTTTTCCGGGAAAATCATGCGCCAAAACCAAGCTGAAGCGCGTTCGGCTTCGGTCGTGCTCCCGCGATATCAGGTCTGCCCGATCAACTTGCGAAACGCTGCAGCGCCGTCCTGCACGGCGTCACGTCCTTTCCAGGCCAGATAAGAGAGCTTGCCGCCCAGCGTGTCGTGGCTGCGGAGCCGGCGCGAGCCGAGGATGTGCCCGACATTGGCGGGGAAGCGGCTGACCTCGGCGGCGACCAGCGCGGCGATCGCGTCCATCAATTGCTGGAGGCGGACGCCCCATTCGCAGGTCTCGATGCCGTCGATGCGCACCTTCAGTGCGTATTCCGTGTCGTAGATGTCCGCCAGCAGGTCGCGGGCGATCAGCACGCGGTTGTGCCGGAGCGCGATGCGCAGCGCCAGGCGTTTGTCGTCGAGCCGGTCGAGCGCCATGTGGACGGCGCAGGCATAGGGCGTGGCGGCGATGTCGGCGACGCTCTTGCTGGCGGCGCCCTTGGTGGCGAGGCGCACCAATTCCCACGAGGTCTTCAGGCGCCTTGCCACCAGCGTCAGCGCGAAGGGCAGCGCGTCGGGCTGGGCTTTCTTGAAAGCGTCGAGCTGCGCGGCGATCTGGGCGACCTGGCCGTCGTCGAACTTCGTGATCTTCTCGGGCAGCTTTTCGTTGAACTTCGGCAGCGCGTCGCCGGCCCGCAGCACCTGCTGCATTTTCCTGACATCGTCGAATGCGGTGGGCGAAGCCGTGTATTGCGCGAGCTTGCCGCGCGCGAGTTCGGTGCTCTCGGCCGAGGCGAACGTGTTCTCGAGGACCTTGACGACCTTGGTCTGGAAGGTCGAGGCGGTCTTCAACACCTCTTTCGGATTGTTGGCCGAGACCTGGTCGTTGATCGCCTTGATGTAGTCGCGCGCCATGGTGGGCAGCAGGTCGCGGCAGATCCACTCCCAGATCGGGGTCAGGGTGTTGCGCGAGATCCGGCCGGCGTTTTCGTGCTCGGGGGCGCCGTCGATCAGCAGCAGTTCGAGCGGGGCGAAGAAATAGCGTGAGGGATTGGTGGCGCGTGCCTGGGTCGATCCGTCCTTGCGAAATTCGGCCCGCAGCTTGGCCTGGATGCTGGTCGAGCCCGGCATGTCGATGCCGCAAAGCTCGAGCCGCTCGAGCTCGCTGAGCAGACAGCTGCGCGACAGCGGCGTCAGCCTCTGCAGGAATTCGGACAGTCGGTCGATCTCGTCCATGGCACGCAATCTTTCGAAGCGGTTCCCGCTGAGCCTACAGGCTCGATGCGAGGAGGCATTTGCGCGCTCTCAATCGTGACCAAGAGAAGCAAGTCAGTGTTAATTTACCCGTAAAATCCGGGGGATGACCGGAGAGTCAGTAACCCGACTGTTAACTTCACGCCGGCCCCGTCGACGCGGGTCGGACCAGTTTATCAACCTCCGCGGGGTCTTTTGGGTCGCTGCGCAAGCACAAATTGTGCCTTTGACAGCGTTTCAGCACAAAACTGCCAAAATCACCGTAGTCTTACGGAGCAAAAAGTTAACCACACAAGGCCCCGGGTTCCGCTAAACGAGTCACATGGGGTCACAGAACGATACGGCCATTGATTCGCGGCCGTCGGAATGGTTCGAAAGCAGCGCTGCTCCGGCCGAAGAGCTCGATTTCGTCCGTCTGAATGCCGCCCGCGCCAAGGCTGCCGACGAAATGGCTGCCGCCATCGCCCGGGAGCTGAACGGTCCCCTGACCGCCCTCCTGCTTTATATGGGCGAGATCAAGCACCACAGTGATCAACTCGCGCCTGTCTCCGGCGACCGGGTCTATCTGCAGCGGATGGTGGAAAACGCACTGGCGCAGACCGAGCGGGTCTGTGGCCTGGTCAAGCATCTGGCCGGTTCTCACACGGCGGGCTTGCCGTTTCAGCCCAGAGTCGAGGATACCGAGACCAGGGCCGCCCTGGTACCGCAGCCGCAGCGCGTGCCGGGCACCGAAGTGCTGGGCCAGTCGGGCCAGAAGCGGTTGACCAAACGCGAGCGCGAGGTGCTGCGGCTGATCAGCGAGGGTTATTCGAACAAGCAGGGGGCTTTGCGGATGCAGATCAGCCCGCGCACCTTCGAGAGCCATCGCGCCGAGGCGATGCGCAAGCTCGGGGCGCGCAACACCGCGGACCTCGTCCGTGCGGCGCTGCTGCACGCAATCGACTGAATTTCGTGATGTGCCGTCAAAAGGCACGTCGCCGGCCCGAGAGGGACCGGGTCGCCGATCGCGTTCAGAAATAATCCTCAGCGAAGGGACGTGCGCGCGAGCCCGGGCGCAGCGGCTTGAGCGTTTCCTTCGGCGCGTTCGGGATGATGGTGATGGTCCAGCGCGGAGGCGTGGTGGACTCCTGCTCGAGCACCGAGCGGACGAAACCAGTCACCGTATCCTCGCCAGACTTCACTGTGGCCATGCGGCCGTTGAACTGAGCGATGCGGAAGCGACGGACCTCTTTCTGGTCCGCAGTCTCGTAGGTGAACATGGAAACCCTCCTGGTTTCCGGCGACTATCGCTACCTAACATTAGCCATCTCTAAAAATCACACGCCGTAGAAGTACGGCGGGTTTGGCACGGCACGATAACCGTCTGTTGGTTGGTCTTTCGGCCAGCCCTAAGACCAGCCTTACGGCTCTTGCGCGCGCGCGGCATCGAAGGCCGCGTCCATCCGGTCCAGCAGATCGTGAAATTCGGCTTCGGCCAGCGTGTCGGCCGACGTCTCCAGCCGCAGCGCCAGTGCCGCGAGCCTGACATATCCGAACGTTCCGGCCGAGCTCTTCAGCGAGTGGGCCTCGCGGACAATCCTGGCAAGCTGATCCGCGAGCGTAAGCGTTCGAAACAGTTGCAGCCGTGCGCGGGTCTCGCTCCAGAACACGTCGCGGACTTCGGCCGCGCCGTCCTCGCCGATCTCGGCGATCAGTGCCTCATAGGCATCCGGTTCGCGCGCGGGTGCGGCATCGAGCGTCTTCTGTCTCGGCGCGACGGTCGTCTCAAACATGGCTTGTCCTGGTCACGGTTCGTCTGCCGCGGCCCGTCCGGCGCGAGGCGGCCCGTGTCTACGACATCCGGTTTTCAGTTCCGGTAGCAGGACGCTGCGTGTTTGCGTGCCGGCGTTAGGCGTCGGTTTACCTAAAGCATGATCCGGACCCGACGGGCCGCGTTAGCGCAAAGTGCGCAGCGGGTTTCCGAAAAGCGCGATGACGGTTCATCCAGATCTCATCGCGCTCTAGCGGTCAGCGCGGACCGAGCAGCCGGTCATACTGGCCCTTCACCGTCGCGTAGCATTCGCACGCCGTCTGGCGCAGACCGTCCAGGTTGAGGATCTGGATGTGGCCGCGGCTGTAGTGGATGAAATTGGCCTGCTGCAGCGTATTGGCGACCAGCGAGACGCTGTTGCGCCGCGCCCCGATCATCTGCGCCATGGCCTCCTGGGTCAGCAGCAGCCGGAAGTCGCCGGAGAGATCGTGGGTGTGCAACAGGCAGCGCGACAGCCGCGATTCCACCGGATGGGCGGCGTTGCAGCCCGCGGTTTGCTGAACCTGCGCATAGACGGCCAGCCCGTGACGGGTGAGCAGCGTCCGCAGCGCGCTGCTCTGCTCGGCCGCACCGCGCAGCCGGTCGAGGTCCATCACCGAGGCGACCCCGGGCACCAGCACGATCGCGGTGTTCAATGCGCAGGCATCGCCCATGGTCGAGAGCGTGCCCAGCAGGCTGTCGCGGCCGATCATGGCGACCTGCACATGCTCGCCTTTGGCGAGCTTCACCACGAGGGAGATCACGCCACGATGGGGAAAGTAGGCGCGCTTCAGCGTCTCGCCGGTCTCGATCAGCACCGCTTCATGCGGCAGCTCGACCGTGCGCAAATGCGGGCGGATCAATTCGTAATCCTCCGCGGACAGCGCGGATAGGAAGCCGTTGGTCGGACGCACCATCGTTTCCAAAAGTGTCTCCCGTCTTGCCAATCAGAGGCGGGCGAGGCCGAACCTGCTGATCCCTGTACGGGTAAATTCCATTATGTTCACGCCGGGATATATTGGCAATTGGTACATTGTTATCCGGGCAACTACGCAATTGCCCGGGAGTGCCTTGTATGCACGGCGGCATGCTGCCGCAGGTCTCAATGTCGTTGCCGGATTCCGAGCAGGGTTGCGTGCCATGCCTTCACCGCCGCGTAGCACCCGCAGGACGTCGTCTCCAGTGCCGTGAGGTTGGCGATCTCGATCCGGCCTCTCGTGTAATGAATTATGCCGGCACGCTGGAGGGCGCTCGCGACCAGCGAGATCGCGTTGCGTCGCACGCCCATCATCTGTGCCAGTGTCTCCTGTGTCAGCGGGAGTATCCTGCTGTCGGACAGGTCCCGGGCGCGCAGCAGCCAGCGCGCCAGCCGCGCCTCGACCGGGTGCAGCGTATTGCACAACAGCGATTGCTGCGCATGCGCCAGCAATGCCTGCTCGTTGCGGACCATCAGGCCGCGGAACGGTGCGCTCTCGGCAGCGACCGCGCGAAAAGCGGCTATTTCCAGCATGGAAGCGCGGCCCGGGAACAGCACGATGGCATCCGCCGAAGCGATGCCGTCCGCGAGCGCGGCGCCACCCCCAACGACGCTGTCGTGGCCCAGCATCGCGACTTCGACGGTCTGACCCTCGGAGAGGCTCACCGTGATCGAAACGGATCCGCCATGCGGGAAATAGATATTCCTCAGTGCGGTGCCCGCCTCGGCCAGGACAGATTCTCTGACCATTTCGACCGTGGCGAGATAAGGTCGCAGCCGATCGAAATCCTTCGCGTCGAGCATTCGCAGCAACTGATTGGGCGGAGGGCCGTTCGCGTTCATGCGGGGTTTGATCCGGCGCGTTCGATGTACGATCAGTGCCGCGCCCCGTTCGTCATGCAGTTGCACGGCAATCTCATCATATCTACAAGTTGTGTCCTCGTCCATATACCCGTTGGGGGGCAGACAGCCTGCCGCGTTTGCGGCGGAAATAAGAACGGGCGCGCTGATTCGCTCATGAGTTGTCGCGCGGCTCATGCAATCGTTTCAGGAAGAAACGGCAACGGGGGGCTCATGGGCCGGAACTATTGCAACCGCGCTGTTATCCGGCGCCTCTTTGTCGTTGCGGTCTCGCGTGTTGAGCGTGCGGCTTTAGCCATCACGAACCTGCTCGCGCCATTCTGTTGCACGGCAATCCCATCTCCAGCGCCCGTGCTGTTTCACACACGTGATCATGTTCGCGTTCGCGCCCAGCGAAATTTCGATCCAAATCACAGGAGATCGGCGTGTCCGAGTGTTCAATCCATGAATCGGCGCAGCTGAAGGTTCAAACCGGAACGGCGGATCAGCGCCATATTCTCGTTGTCGACGATGATGCAATGATGAGCATGGCCATCGAGGCCTCGCTTCATCGAAGCAATTTCAAGGTGACGGTCGCAACGGGTGGAGAGACCGGACGCCGTGCGCTGAAGCAGCAATCGTTCGATCTGATGCTGGTCGATATCTTCATGCCGCACATGCGCGGCTTCGAATCGATCCGGGTATTTCACGAGATCGCGCCGACGGTGCCGCTGATTGCGATGTCCGGCTATGTCTTCGCCGACCACGACGGGACCGCGCCGGACTTCCTGCGCATGGCGCTCGAGCTCGGTGCCGCGCGCTGTCTACGCAAGCCGTTCACGCCTGAAGCATTGCTGGCCACCATCAATGAATGCCTGCGCGAGCGCGACATGAGCTGCACACGCTCCGTCGCGGTGGGTTTGCGTTAGGGCAATATCATTCGCCGCTTTCATCGCGTAAGCATTCGTTTACCGTGCACGCGGCACGTCGATGCGCTGCGCGTCAGATCGCAGGCACCTTGCGAACACGCCTCCGATTGCGCGTGATTTGATTCAATTCACGCAAGCCGTGCACATCGCCGCATCCGAGCGCAGTTTTCTCGCGCGTCGTGCCTCTCGATTATCCCCGCATTTACCAATCTCATGACCGGTGCGAAACGCGGCGAGGCTTTTGCCGAAAAACGCTATCGGGCGTGGGCGAATTGCAAACTTCTCTTCAATATCCGTATTAGCACGGAGGCTGAAATTAACGGGACCGTGAAAGGGGATGTCTAACGGTTTAGACCGAGGACTTCCGCCGATTCCAGCTCGGCGCAGGCGTTGAAGTTCGGCTCAGTTAAGGCGTGGCTCATGGATGATCTGTTGCGGGAGTTTCTGACGGAGACCAGCGAGAGCCTGGACACCGTCGACAATCAGCTGGTGAAGTTCGAGCAGGAGCCGAACAACGCCAAGATTCTGGATAACATCTTCCGCCTGGTTCACACCATCAAGGGCACTTGCGGCTTCCTCGGTCTGCCGCGCCTCGAAGCGCTGGCGCATGCCGGCGAGACGTTGATGGGCAAATTCCGCGACGGCATGCCGGTCACCGGCCAGGCCGTGACGGTGATCCTGTCCTCGATCGACCGCATCAAGGAGATCCTCGCCGGCCTCGAAGCCACCGAAGCCGAGCCCGAAGGCAACGACCGCGACCTCATCGACAAGCTCGAAGCGATGGTCGAGCAGGGTATGGCCGCAATGGCGGCCGGTGCCGCTGCTCCCGTTGCCGAAGCGCCTCCGCTGGCGCCGGAAGCTCCCGTCGAAGCCAAAGCCGCTCCCGCCAAGGACATGACGACGGGCACGCTGATCGACCAGACGCTGGAGCGTCCGCTGCGTCCGGGCGAAGTCTCGCTCGACGAGCTCGAGCGCGCTTTCCGCGAGACCGCGATCGAAGCGCCGGCTCCCGCGCCCGTCGCCAAGGCCGAGCCGGTTGCCGAAGCTCCTGCGCCCGCTGCGAAAGAAGCCAAGCCCGCGAAGGAAAAGGCCGCGCCGAAGAAGTCGATGGCCGACGAGAATGCCGGCGAAGGCGCCAGCATCGCCAACCAGTCGATCCGCGTCAACGTGGACACGCTGGAGCACCTGATGACCATGGTCTCCGAGCTGGTGCTGACCCGCAACCAGCTGCTGGAGATCTCCCGCCGCAACGAGGACACCGAGTTCAAGGTGCCGCTGCAGCGTCTCTCCAACGTCACCGCCGAGTTGCAGGAAGGCGTCATGAAGACGCGCATGCAGCCGATCGGCAATGCCTGGCAGAAACTGCCCCGCATCGTCCGCGATCTCTCGAGCGAACTCGGCAAGCAGATCGAACTGGAGATGCACGGCGCCGACACCGAGCTCGACCGCCAGGTGCTCGACCTGATCAAGGACCCGCTCACCCACATGGTGCGCAACTCCGCCGATCACGGCCTCGAGACCCCCGCCGAGCGTCTGGCCAGCGGCAAGGGCGAGCAGGGCACCATCCGCCTCTCCGCCTATCACGAGGGCGGCCACATCATCATCTGCATCGCCGACAACGGCCGCGGCCTCAACACCGACAAGATCAAGGCTAAGGCGATCTCTTCCGGTCTCGTCACCGAGGCCGAGCTCGAGAAGATGTCGGAAGCCCAGATCCACAAGTTCATCTTCGCGCCCGGCTTCTCGACCGCGGCCGCCATCACCTCGGTCTCCGGCCGCGGCGTCGGCATGGACGTGGTCCGCACCAATATCGACCAGATCGGCGGCACCATCGACATCAAGTCGGTCGCTGGCGAAGGCTCCTCCGTCACCATCAAGATCCCGCTGACGCTGGCGATCGTCTCCGCGCTGATCGTCGAGGCCGCCGGCGACCGCTTCGCGATCCCGCAGCTCTCGGTGGTCGAGCTGGTGCGCGCCCGCGCCAACTCCGAGCATCGCATCGAGCGCATCAAGGACACCGCGGTCCTGCGCCTGCGCAACAAGCTGCTGCCGCTGATCCATCTGAAGAAGCTGCTCAAGATCGACGACGGCGCGGCCTCCGATCCCGAGAACGGCTTCATCGTGGTGACCCAGGTCGGCAGCCAGACCTTCGGCATCGTCGTCGACGGCGTGTTCCACACCGAAGAAATCGTGGTCAAGCCGATGTCGACCAAGCTGCGTCACATCGACATGTTCTCCGGCAACACCATCCTGGGCGATGGCGCCGTCATCATGATCATCGACCCCAACGGCATCGCCAAGGCGCTCGGCGCCGCCGGCTCCTCGGCCCATGACATGGGCGACGAGAACGGCGCGCACCACATCGGCTCCGGCGAGCAGACCACCTCGCTCCTGGTGTTCCGCGCCGGCTCCAGCCAGCCCAAGGCGGTCCCGCTCGGGCTCGTCACGCGCCTCGAAGAGCTTCCGGCCGACAAGATCGAGTTCTCCAACGGCCGCTACATGGTGCAGTACCGCGAGCAGCTGATGCCGCTCGTCGCCATGGACGGCGTCACCATCGCAAGCCAGGGCGCGCAGCCGATCCTGGTGTTCGCCGATGACGGCCGCTCGATGGGCCTGGTCGTCGACGAGATCATCGACATCGTCGAGGAGCGCCTCAACATCGAGGTCGGCGGTGCCAGCCAGGGCATTCTCGGCTCGGCCGTGATCAAGGGCCAGGCCACCGAAGTGATCGACGTCGGCCACTTCCTGCCGATGGCGTTCTCCGACTGGTTCACCCGCAAGGAGATGAAGCCGTCGATGCACTCGCAGTCGGTGCTGCTGGTCGACGACAGCGCATTCTTCCGCAACATGCTGGCGCCGGTGCTCAAGGCTGCGGGCTACCGCGTCCGCACCGCGCCGACCGCGCAGGAAGGCCTGGCTGCCCTGCGTGCCCAGACCTTCGACGTGGTCCTGACCGACATCGAGATGCCCGACATGAACGGGTTCGAGTTCGCCGAGACCATCCGCTCGGACAACAATCTGGGTTCGATGCCGATCATCGGTCTCTCCGCGCTGGTGTCGCCGGCAGCGATCGAGCGGGGCCGTCAGGCCGGCTTCCACGATTATGTCGCCAAGTTCGACCGTCCCGGTCTGATCGCGGCGCTGAAGGAACAGACCGCAGGTGCCGCCGGCGCCTCCGAGCTGAACCGGGCAGCGGCGTAACCGACGGGATCAGGAGACATCCACATGACCAACAAGACCCAGTCCACCGAAGGCGCCATGGTCGAGTACGTGACCGCGATGATCGGTGGCCAGCTGTTCGGCCTGCCGATCTCCCGCGTCCAGGACGTGTTCATGCCGGAGCGCGTCACGCGCGTGCCGCTGTCCTCGCGCGAGATCGCGGGCGTGCTGAACCTGCGCGGCCGCATCGTCACCGTGGTCGACATGCGCTCGCGCCTCGGCCTGCCCAGGGACGAGGACGGCAAGACCCCGATGGCGGTCGGCGTCGACCTGCGCGGTGAATCCTACGGCCTGCTGATCGACCAGATCGGCGAAGTGCTGCGTCTGCCCGAGGCCGGCATGGAAGAGAACCCCGTCAACCTCGACCCCGGCATGGCCAGGTTCGCCGGTGGCGTCCACCGCCTCGAGGGCCAGCTGATGGTCGTCCTCGACGTCGATCGCGTGCTTGAGCTCAAGACCGAAGTGCAAATGGCTGCCTGAACTTTAACAAAAGACATTTTAGCGGGAGATCCAGGATGAAGACGTGTTTGGTGGTTGACGATTCCAGCATCGTGCGCAAGGTCGCGCGCCGTATTGTCGAAGCGCTGGGCTTTCAGGTGATCGAGGCGGAAGACGGCGTCGAAGCGCTGGTCCACTGCAAGAAGGCCATGCCCGAAGCAATCCTGCTCGACTGGAACATGCCTGTCATGGACGGCTTCCAGTTTCTCGGCACGCTGCGCCGCATGCCCGGCGGCGAAGAGCCCAAGGTCGTGTTCTGCACCACCGAGACCGGCATCGACCACATCACCCGCGCCATGGGCGGCGGTGCCAACGAGTACATCATGAAGCCGTTCGACAAGGACATCGTGATGGCGAAATTCCAGGAAGTCGGACTGATCGAGCGCGAAGAAGAGACTGCTGCCTGACGCTCATTCGCCAACGACGAGAGGTCTTCCGTGAATCCGACCGAGTACGAGTATCTGCGTAAGTTCCTGAAGGATCATTCCGGTCTCGACCTGTCCGCAGACAAACAATATTTGATCGAGAGCCGCCTGCTGCCGCTGGCACGCAAGGCGGGGCTCGCCAGCATCGGCGAACTCGTGCAGAAGCTGCAGAGCGGCTCGAGCGCGATCGTCACCAGCGTGGTCGAAGCCATGACCACGAACGAGACCTTCTTCTTCCGTGACAAGGTCCCGTTCGATCATTTCCGCGAAACCATCATGCCGGAAATCATCAAGGCGCGCGCCGGCAAGCGCAGCGTGCGGATCTGGTGCGCCGCCGGTTCGACCGGGCAGGAGCCCTACTCGCTGGCGATGTGCCTGAAGGAGATGGGGGCGGCCCTGACCGGCTGGCGCGTCGAGATCATCGCGACGGACCTGTCGCAGGAAGTGCTGGAGAAGGCCAAGTCCGGCATCTACAGCCAGTTCGAGGTTCAGCGCGGCCTGCCGATCCAGATGCTGATGAAATACTTCAAGCAGAACGGCGAGACCTGGCAGGTCAATCCCGAATTGCGTGCGATGATCCAGCACCGCCAGCTCAACCTGCTGCACGACTTTGCCCAGCTCGGGACCTTCGACGTCATCTTCTGCCGCAACGTGCTGATCTATTTCGACCAGGACACCAAGATCAACATCTTCAACCGCCTGGCGCGCCAGATCGAGCCCGACGGCTTCCTGGTGCTCGGTGCGGCGGAAACCGTGGTCGGACTGACCGATACGTTTCGGCCGATCCCGGAGAAGCGCGGCCTCTACAAGCCGAACGATCCGCGCGCGGCTGCGGCCAGGCCGGCCGGTCTCGCCAGCGCGCCGCCGCGCATGGCGGCCGTAGCAGGACGATAAGCATGGCCGAGGATGGCAAAGGCGCCGAGCGCGTCACGTTCAGTCGCGGCTATGATGTCTGCATCATGGCCATCGACGGCACGTGGCGGCGTGACTGCACGCTCAATGCGATTTCCGACACCGACGCGATCCTCACGGTGGAGGGCTCGATCCAGGGCCTGAACCTGAAGGAGTTCTTCCTGCTGCTGTCGTCGACGGGGCTTGCCTATCGCCGCTGCGAGCTCGTGCGCGTCAACGGTGCCGAGATGGACATCCAGTTCCTGCGCGGCAAGAACCGGAAGAAGCGCGCAGCCGGCGGCCACGACGAGGCGGCCTGATCCGCATGTGAGCCTTGTCGCAGCTTTCTGTGACCTTGGTTCACATTTGCTGAAACATCCGAACGAATCCGTCGCGTCGGCTTTACGTGGCATAAGCGCGAACCGTGTAGCAATTGCCCGTCTCAATATAGGGTCAGGCAATGCCAAGAAGTTCTCTCTCCCCCATCCCCTCGAATCTGCCCGACGTCGCCGAACGGCGCGCGCTTCAGCTCCTGGTGGTCGACGACGACGCCACGCAGCGCAGCCTCATCACGGTCGCCGCCAAGCAGGCCGGTCACGAAGTCACCGTAGCGCCGTCGGTGGCGGAGGCGATCGACAAGCTCCGCGCCGCGCGCTTCGACTGCGTGACGCTCGATCTCATGCTCGAGGACGGTGACGGCATCGACGTGCTGCGCGAGATGGCGAAGGCGAAATTCACGGGTGCGGTGATCGTGATCAGCGGCATGGACGGCAAGCGCCGCAGTGCCGCGCGCAGCTTCGCCCGCTCGGTCGGCATCGAGCTGCAGAGCCTGCCCAAGCCGCTCGACCTCGCGGCCCTGCGCATCAGCCTGGCCAATCTCGGCAAGACCGCGATGGGCCTGCCTGCGATCCACACCTGGGGGGGCGTCGCCACCGACGCGATCGTGGAACGGCATCGCGCCTGAGGCGTGGAACTGCCATGCAATCGGCTGCGGCCATAGGGCCGCGCCGGTTGTCCTTACGCTGCGCTGCCAGATTCCGACAGTTGCTGCAGGGCGTGGCCGAGCTCAGCCCGGCAGGTGTTGAGGGCCGCGCTCACCCTGGCATAACGGGGCGTGACGTCGTCCAGCACAACGAGCTCGCTGGAACCCGCGATAGCGCTATCGTCTTCCACGTCCATATCGTCCGCGGCCATATCTTCAGGGCTCATCGCCGCGTCGATCAGACGCATGCTGATCTCGATGCGCGCGATCAGGGAGCGAAGTTCGGCTGCAATCAACTGACGGCTGTCGGCGTCGGCCATCGCGCCGAGCGGGGGTGTGCCGGCGTAATTTAACATGGATATTCTCCGTCCCCCGCAATAAGGCACCTCGCCGCTACTTGTGCGTTAAACGCATGTCCCGTACAAATACGGGTGGGCCGAATCTGCGCCGAAAGCCATAACAAGAGGCGCGGACGCGAGTCCTGGAATGCCGAACGCTCGTGGCGAATGGACGTGGCACATGGTCGAACAAACCTCCCGTGGTGAGATCTTCGTGGTCGATGACGACGCTGCCGTGCGCGACACCTTGTCGATGGTGTTGAAGGCAGCGGGTTATGAAGTGATCTGCTTCGCCGACGGTGCGGCGCTGCTCTCCGTCGCCCGAAGCCGCACACCGGCTGCGATCCTGCTCGACGTGCACATTCCCGGAAAGTCAGGCCTCGACATCCTGAAGGAGCTGCAGGGCGAGGATTATCCCGCGCCGATCTTCATGATCTCCGGGCAAGGCGACATCGCGATGGCGGTGGGCGCGATCAAGAGCGGCGCGCTCGACTTCATCGAGAAGCCGTTCCGCGGCAGCGAAATCGTCGGCCGGCTCGATGAGGCGATCGGCGCCTATGCACGCAGGCAGGCAGAGAGTGCATCGCCGAAATTCTCGACTCTGCATTTCCCCGGCCGTGAGCCGCTGACGCGGCGCGAGCGCGAGGTGCTCGAGCAGTTCGCCTCCGGTGCCTCCAACAAGGAAGCCGGCCGCACCCTCGGCATCAGCCCGCGCACCATCGAGGACCACCGCGCCAACATCATGAAGAAGCTCGGTGCGCGTAATGCCGCCGATCTGATCCGCATTGTGATGACCGCGGCCCAGCGCGCGTCGTAGACGGTCTCGTGCCCCGGACGCGGCGCATCACCGAAAGCGCGTTCACGCGCGTCTTCGACGTATCATAGTGGTGCGCTGCAGAGCCGGGGCCCATCTCTCCAATTTCTCCCGTGACAAGGTCTGGGTCCCGGCTCTGCACAGCAGCGCTCCCGCGCTGCAGTGCGTCCGGGACACGAGAGCTCGATATCAGCTGCTCAGCGCCTTGCGGATGATCCGCGCCAGGTCGGATTTGCGATACGGTTTCGCCAGCAGCATTACCCCCGAATCCAGCCGGCCGTGATGGATGATCGCGTTCTCGGTATAGCCTGAAGTGTAGACCACCCTGAGATCGGGACGCGTTTTCAGCACCTCGTCGGCAAGCTGCCTTCCGTTCATCTTGCCGGGCATGATGACGTCGGTGAACAGCAGGTCGAACGGCTTTCCGCTCGTGACGATCGCAAGCGCCTCCGCGGCGTTCGCCGCCTGCAGCGTGACGTAGCCGAGTGAATGCAACTGCGCGAGCACGTATTCCCGCACCAGGCGGTCGTCCTCGACCACGAGGATGGTCTCGTGTCCGCCCTCGGCCGTTACCGTCGGCGCTCCATCGCCGACCGCGCTGGGCGTTTTGCCCGGCGGCAGGTACATCTTGATCGTGGTGCCGTGGCCTTCCTCGCTGTAGATCTTGATGTGGCCGGCGGACTGCTTGATGAAGCCGTAGACCATCGATAGGCCGAGCCCGGTGCCCTTGCCCGGGCCCTTCGAGGTGAAGAAGGGATCGAACACCCTGGCCAGGATGTTCGCGGGGATTCCGGTGCCGGTGTCGCTCACGGCGATCAGCACGTAGCGGCCGGGCTGGACGTCGTTGGCGCTGGCATAGATCTCGTCGAGATAGGCCGAGCTCGTTTCCATGATCAGCTTCCCGCCGCCCGTCATGGCGTCGCGGGCATTGAGCGCCAAGTTGAGGATCGCGGTGGTGAGCTGGTTGGGATCGACGGTGGCGACGCAGGTCTCGTCCTCGAACACCGACTCGATCTGGATCTGCTCGCCCAGCGTCGGCCTGAGCAGCTTCGCGGTGTCGATGATCAGCGAGTTGATGTCGATCTCGCGCGGCTGCAGCGGCTGCTTGCGTGCGAAGGCGAGCAGGTGCTGGGTCAGTTCGGCGCCGCGTCCGGCGGCCTCGTCGATCATCCTGGTGATCGCCGCGAGCTCCGGCTCCTTGGCCACCGCGACGGCCAGGATCTCGATCGTCCCGGTGATGACCGTGAGGATGTTGTTGAAATCATGCGCCACGCCGCCGGTGAGCTGGCCGACCGCCTCCATCTTCTCGGCGTGGCGAATGCGTTCCTCCGACGCGATCTTGTCGGTGAGGTCGCGGTAGAAAACGTTGAACAGAACGCCTTCGCGGCGCCGCAGCGCCGTGACGCTCAGCTCGGCCCTGAATTCCTTGCCGTCGCGATGACGGACCATCAGTTCGCGGCGGCGGTTGAGTGTCTGGCCGTCCCGGGCTTCGAGGAAGCGTGCAAGGCCGGTCTTGATCCTGTCGCGCTCGCTCCCGGCGACGATGAGGTCGATCGCATTCCTGCCGAGCACCTCGTCGCGCCGCCAGCCGAACAGCTCCTCCGCACGCGAGCTCCAGTTCAGGATGGTGCTGCGGTCATCGGTCTGGACGAAGGCATCGAGCGCGGTCTCGACGATGTTGCGGGCGAGCTGCTCGCTCTCGCGCAGCGACTCCTCCGCCAGCCTCTCCTCCGTCATGTCGCGCCCGACGAAGAAGTACCTCCGGGCCTGATCCGACCAGTTGCCGAGCCAGGACAGCCAGACCTCGCGCCCGTCCTTGTGGATGCAGCGGGTGTCGGCGAGCTTCGGGTGTCCGCCCTGCCGGAGCGCGCGAATCTCCGCGCGGGATTGCTCGAGATGGTCGGAATGAACGAAATCGACGCCGCTGCGTCCGATCATCTCCTCCGGCCGATAGCCGAGTATGGTCTCGCTGCTCGGGCTGATCTGCGCGATATGACCGCGCGAATCCATGATCAGGATCAGGTCCTGCGAGGCGTCGAACAACTGACGCCGCTCTTCCAGCTGCTGCTGCAGGGCACGTTCGGTCTTTCGCGCATCGGTGAGCCGGCGTGCCGAGCCGGAGGCGCCGATGATCTCGCCCGTCGGCCCCCTGATCGGCGAGAGGCTCACGGAGATCTCGACCAGGCTGCCGTCGCGGCGCATCCGCATGGTCTCGAAATGCTCGATCCGCTCGCCTCGCGCGATTCGCTTGAGATAGTCGGTGCGCTCGTCGCCGCGGTCGGCAGGCAGGATGATCGAGGTCGGCTGACCCACGGCTTCCTCGGCCGAATAGCCATAGAGACGTTCGGCCGCCGCGTTCCATCCGATGATGATGCCGTCGAGCGTCTGCATCACGATCGAATCGTCGGAGGACTCGACGGCGGCGCTGAACAGGCGCTCGCGAACCGCGAGTTGGTA
>Ga0207426_1000702_pt1 | contig 39648 bp, 22 predicted proteins | sample AraplaMF_Cvi_mMS_FD_184265 | JGI IMG/M metagenome (GOLD analysis project Ga0207426, IMG submission 184265) | Arabidopsis root microbial communities from the University of North Carolina, USA - plate scrape MF_Cvi_mMS (SPAdes) (version 2) | ecosystem: Host-associated > Plants > Roots > Endosphere... | reverse complement strand
CAGCGCCCAGGGCCAGACCCTCATCCACGACTGGGTCTACGACAACCGCGCCATCTACCTGACCGACCTCAACCGCCTCGGCGCCCAGGTCAAACTCCTCGACCCGCACCGCGTCCTGGTGGACGGCCCCACCCGCTGGCGCTCCGCAGAAATGATGTGCCCCCCGGCCCTGCGCCCCGCCGTAGTCGTCCTCCTGGCCATGATGGCCGCCGAGGGCACCTCCGTACTCCGCAACGTCTATGTCATCAACCGCGGTTACGAGGACCTGGCGGAACGCCTCAACTCGATCGGGGCGCAGATCGAGATCTTCCGGGACATCTGACGCCCCTCCGGTTGAACGCCGCCGCACCCTTCCCGACCAGCACAAACATAGGTCGGGATAGATGCGGCGGTGCCTCTGGGACTTCTCAGGGACTTCGGGCCTCGCTCCGCAGCAAGCCAACAAGAGGCGACGATGTCTGCAGCGGACGATCTGACGCTGCAAGTCCGACGTTAACGCGCTGCAGACGGACACGGCGTGAGGTCGAGGCGGCAGCACAGGACCTTGAAGCGATGCGGACTTGGCGTTCCCGTTGGGGCGCTGTCCCGTACGCGTCCTCTCTCACGCCCCTTTCAGGCCTGACAGTTGCGCTACTGCATGAATCCCACGCGGCGTGCTCCTTGCGGGCTCGTGCACACCGCGCGTTCCGCCCGGACCGGGTGATTCGGCTGCCCCACGGCCTTGCCGTTCCGCGAACATGCGCCAGGAGGCTGCCGCCCTCCCGGATCCCCCGTGGGCGGGCGTTGCTCCGCGATCGCCTGGCCACGCCCCTCACAGAGGTTTCCGGCCATGATTCGGGAGAGCATGACGCGTAAACGAGTGCGCGTTGACGGTGTCAACACAAAAGTGTGATGCTCGTCAAGGGGTGAGGTATACGCTCCCTACGGGGTGTACCCGCCTTGTATACGACGGGCGAAACGGGGAGGGCCAGTGAACCTGGAGACGGTCGACGGACGCTTCCGGATCACGGGGATGCTGGGGCGCGGAAACATGGGCGAGGTGCACCGGGCCGAGGATCTCCAGGCCGCCCCGGACTCCCCCCACCGGGAGGTCGCGCTCAAGACCGTCCTGCGCGCCCGGACCGGGGTCGCCGTCGACTCTTCGGGGTCCGGCAAGGAGATCGACCGCTTCCGCCGCGAAGTGCGGATCATGCGCATGCTCTCCCAGGGCCACCCGAACCTCACCCTGCTCGTCGACGGCGGCGTGGACGGGGCACCGGGCGGTACCGGCCTGCCCTACCTGGCCATGGAACTGCTCGACGGTCATCCGCTCGCCGACCTCATCGACGAGGAGCCCCAGCTCCCGGTCTCCTGGGCCGCCGCCATCGGGGCGCAGATCACCTCCGGTCTCACCGCCGCGCACACCGCCGGGGTCGTCCACCGCGATCTGAAGCCGGCCAACGCGATGATGACCCGCGACGGCACCGTCAAGGTCCTTGACTTCGGCATGGGTTCGGTCGTCGACGATCCCGACCAGACCCGCTTGACCAGCACGGGCGTGAGCGTCGGCACGGCCCGCTACATGGCGCCCGAGCAGTTCCGTGCCGAACGGGTCACCGCGTCCGCGGACCTCTACGCCTTCGGCTGCGTCCTGTACGAGCTGCTGATAGGACGGTCGCCGTTCTCCGCCCGAACCCCATACGAACTCTCCGAACAGCACCAGCACGAGCGTCCACCCCGGCTCACCCTGGTGCGCCCGGATCTGCCCGCCGAACTGGTCCGGCTGGTGGACCGGCTCCTGGAGAAGGACGCCGAACTGCGGCCCGAGAACGCCGCCCTGGTCCGTGAGGCGCTGATCCCGCTCGCGTTCGCCCAGGACGACACGGCCGCCCTGCTTGCTCCGCACTGGCAGGCGATGGACCCGGTGGCGCGGCTTCGCGCCCTGCTCCCCGAGCCCTCCCCGGCCGCGCCGGCACCCGTGCCGCGCAAGGAGCCGCGCCTGCCCGAGGCCATGGACGTCTTCGGCATCCACGCCGACCTGATCGGCGAGTACGAGAGCTTCACCAGGAGCGCAACGGTGATCCGGGACGCCCGGATCGAGGGCTTCGTAGCGGACGATCTGGCGGCGAAGTCCCAGTGGCCCGACCCGTGGCTGTCGCTCAACCCGTTCTTCGCCGACGGCGGCCAGGTCACCGACCTCGTCCGGGACGAGGTACTGCACCCGCGGTGCGCGGAGATCTTCCAGGCCGGCAAGAAGAAGACCTCGCCCCGTCCCGACGGCCGGCCGCTGAACTTCCATCTCCACCAGCGTCAGGCGATCGAGGCCGCGCAGGCGGGCGACTCCTATGTGCTCACCACCGGTACCGGCTCCGGCAAGTCGCTGTCATACATCGTCCCCATCGTCGACCGGGTGCTGAAGGAGCGTCAGGCGGCAGGCCCGGACGCGGGCGGCCGAGTGCGCGCGATCGTCGTCTACCCGATGAACGCCCTGGCCAACTCGCAACTGGGCGAGCTGGAGAAGTACCTGCGACACGGTTTCGGTAAGGGCCGTGAGCCGGTCACCTTCGCCCGCTACACCGGCCAGGAGTCCGACGAGGACCGTCGCAAGCTGCGCAAGGACCCTCCGGACATCCTGCTGACCAACTACGTGATGCTGGAGCTGATGCTGACCCGGCCGGACGACCGGACCAGCCTGATCCGCATGGCCGAGGGGCTGCAGTTCCTGGTCTTCGACGAGCTGCACACCTATCGGGGCCGGCAGGGCGCGGACGTGGCGCTCCTCATCCGCCGTGTGCGTGAGGCCTGCCGCGCCTCGAAGACCCTCCAGTGCATCGGCACCTCGGCGACCATGTCCACCGAGGGCTCCTGGGAGGACCAGCGGCGCGAGGTGGCCAGAGTCGCCGGCCGGTTGTTCGGTACGACGGTGCTGCCGAAGCGGGTCATCGGCGAGACCCTGGTCCGGGCCACCGACGAGGCACCCGGGACCGTACCCGCCGAGCGGCTGCGGGTACCGGCGGCGCCCCGCTCGTACGACGCGCTGACGAGGGATCCGCTGGCCCGCTGGGTGGAGTCCCGGTTCGGTCTGGAGTCCGAGGAGGGTACAGGGCGGCTGCGCCGCTGTGCCCCGGACACCGTCGAGGCCGCGGCGGCGGAACTGGCCACCGCCTCCGGAGTCCCCGAGGAGAGTGTGCGCGAGGCGATCCGTACGACGCTGGAGGCGGGGGCGCAGGCCAAGCACCCGGTCACGGAACGACCGTTGTTCGCGTTCCGCCTGCACCAGTTCCTGTCCAAGGGCGACACCGTCTACACGACGCTGGAGGATCCGCTCACCCGGCCGCTCACCCGCACCTACCAGCTGGAGCAGCCGGACAGCGACGGCAAGCCGCTGTTCCCGCTGGCGTTCTGCCGGGAGTGCGGTCAGGAGTACCTGACCGTGTGGCGGACCGAGGACAGCGGCAGCTTCCGGTACGAGCCCCGTCGGGACACTTCCGCCTCGGGGGGCCGCCAGGGTGAGGGCTATCTGTACCTGGGCATGCCCGGTGAGGACTACGAGTGGCCGGCCGATCCGCAGAAGGCCGTGGACGACCGGCGGTTGCCGGAGTCGTGGCTGGAGCCGGACGCCCAGGGTGTGACGGTCGTCAAGAAGTCCTACCGGCCCCGGGTGCCCCGGCGGGTCGTCGTGGACGCCTACGGGAACGAGTCGGGCGAGGGGCTGACCGCGGCGTTCGTCCCGGCGCCGTTCCTGTTCTGCGTGCACTGCCAGGTCTCCTACGAGCAGACCCGCGGCCGCGACTTCGCGAAGCTGGCCACCCTGGACCAGGAGGGGCGTTCCTCGGCGACCTCCCTGATCTCCGCGTCGATCGTGAAGTCCCTGCGCGCGGTGCCGGAGGAGAGCCTGGGCAAGGAGGCCCGCAAGCTGCTCACCTTCGTCGACAACCGACAGGACGCCTCGCTCCAAGCCGGGCACTTCAACGACTTCGCCCAGGTGACGCAGTTGCGCGGCGCCCTGTACCAGGCCGCGCTGCGGGCCGGTGACGAAGGGCTGAGCCACGACGACCTCGCGGAGGCCGTCACCGAGGTGATGGGCCTGACGCCCCGCGAATACACGACGGGCGCGGACCTGACGCCCGCCACGGAACGTCGGGCCGTGAAGACCTTCAGGGAGGTCGTGGGATACCGCCTCTACCGCGACCTGGAGCGCGGCTGGCGCATCACGATGCCGAACCTGGAGCAGACGGGGCTGCTGCGGATCGACTACGAGGATCTGGACTGGCTCGCCGCCAACGACGAGCGCTGGCAGTCCACGCACGCCGTGCTGCGGGGCGCCGACCCGGCCCTGCGCGAGGAGATCACCCGTACTCTGCTCGACTTCATGCGGCGGGCGTTGGCCATCGACGTGCAGTACTTCCGCGAGGACTTCGACGTCCTTCAGCGGGCGAGCGAGGAGCGGCTGGCAGGGGCATGGGTGCTGAGCGAGAGCGACCGGCCGGCCGTCGGAACCGCCTACCCCTACGGGTCCCGGCCGGGCATGGAACGCTCCGCGCTGTTCCTGTCGTCCCGCGGCAAGTTCGGCAAGTACCTGCAGCGGAACATGCCCGAACTGCGCGATCCGTCCTTCTCACTGGACGACGTACAGACCGTCATCGAGGATCTGCTGAAGGTACTGAGGGACGCGGATCTGGTGCGCGAGGTGGACGCGACCCCGGAGCTCTCCGGCCCGGCCTACCGACGCCGCGCGGCGCAGAAGCGCACCGGTTACCGGGTGTCGGCCGCCCACCTGATCTGGCGGGCCGGAACCGGTGAGCGGGGCGTGGTCGACCCGCTGGCGCGCACCTACCGAGGCGGCGAGGGCCCGCGCGTCAACCCGTTCTTCCGGGACCTCTACCGCAGCGCGGCCGCCGAGCTGGCCGGTCTGTACGCGCGGGAGCACACCGCCCAGGTCCTTCCGGAGGACCGGCTGGAGCGTGAGGAGCTGTTCCGGGAGGCCAAACTGCCTCTGCTGTACTGCTCCCCCACGATGGAGCTCGGCGTCGACATCTCCTCGCTCAACGCCGTGCTGATGCGCAACGTACCGCCGACCCCGGCGAACTACGCGCAGCGCTCGGGCCGGGCGGGCCGTTCCGGCCAGCCCGCGCTGGTGACCACGTACTGCGCGACGGGCAACAGTCACGACCAGTACTACTTCCGCCGCTCCCAGGACATGGTGTCGGGGCAGGTGGCCCCGCCGCGGCTGGATCTGGCCAACGAAGACCTGGTCCGCTCCCACCTCCAGAGCATCTGGCTGGCGGAGGCCGACATGAAGCTCGGCACCGCGATCCCGGAGGTCGTCGACGTCGCCTACGACCCCGAGGGCGGCGACCGCCCCGATCCGATGATGCCGCTGCCGCTGCGTTCGGAGTTCCGCGACCGGTCCCTGGACGAGGCAGCTCGCGCACGCGCGGCCGACACCGCCCGTACCGTGCTCGCCCCGCTGATCGCGGACTTCGAGGCGACCACGTGGTGGTACGACGAGTGGATCGAGGACCGGATCGAGCGGGCCCCGGCGGAGTTCGACGCCGCGTTCGACCGGTGGCGCGACCTGTTCCGGGCGGCCGTCATCGACCAGTACGAGCAGAACAAGCGGGTCGTCGACCACACCCTGACGCAGGGCGAGCAGAGCCGGGCGCGCAGCCGCCGTCGGGAGGCCGAGACGCAGACGAACCTGCTGCTGAACCGCTCGACCGACAACAAATCGGTGATGAGCGACTTCAATCCGTACCGTTATCTGGCGTCCGAGGGGTTCCTGCCCGGCTACAGCTTCCCGCGGCTGCCGCTGGCCGCGTACATCCCGCGGTCCGGCAACCGCCGCAACGCCGACGGGGACTATCTCCAGCGGCCCCGGTTCCTCGCGATCCGCGAGTTCGGCCCGGGTGCGCTCATCTACCACGAGGGTGCCCGCTACCAGGTCACGCGGGTGCAGCTGCCGCCGGACGCCTCGGGCGAGCTGGCGACGGCGGAGGCCCGGCGCTGCGACGGCTGCGGCTATCACTACGTCGTCAGGCCCGGTCTCGACCGGTGCGACATGTGCGGGGAGGAGCTGCGCGGCAAGCGCACCGGTCTGCTCCATCTGCACACCGTGTACACCACTCCGCGCGAGCGGATCTCCTCCGACGAGGAGGAGCGCCGGCGGGCCGGGTTCCGTCTGGAGACCTCGTACGCCTTCCAGGACCACGGCGCCCGCAAGGGCCGCCTCACCTCGCATGTCGCCGACGCCGGCGGCACGCCCCTCCTCGACCTGGACTACGGCGATTCGGCTACGGTCCGGATCACCAATCTCGGCCGGGTCCGCGCCAAGGAGGGGGAGTTGGACGGCTACTGGCTGGATCTGGGCGACGGTCGCTGGCTCAACGACCGGGCCGCCGCGGATGCCATCGAGGGCACCGGCATGCCGGTGGTCGACGAGGACGGCAACGAGAAGCGGCGCAAGAAGCGGGTCCTGCCGTTCGTGGAGGACCGGCGCAACATCCTCGTCGTCACGTTGGACGAGCCGCTGCCCGAACCGGTGGCGCTGTCGTTCCTGTACGCGCTGGAGCGAGGCATCGAGGCAGCGTTCGAGCTGGAGGATTCCGAGCTGACCGCGGAGCTGCTGCCGCCGGACGACGGGCCGCGCCGCCGCATGCTGTTCACGGAGGCCGCCGAGGGCGGCGCCGGTGTGCTGCGCCGGATCCAGCACGAGAGGGGCGCCCTCGCCGAGGCCGCGAAAACCGCCCTGGAGATCTGCCACTTCGACCGGGACACCGGCGAGGACGAGGGCGGGCCGGCCGACGGCGAGAAGTGCGCCCGCGGCTGCTACGCCTGTCTGCTGACCTACGGCAACCAGACACACCACCGCCAGTTGAGCCGGCACGCGGCCCAGCCACTGCTGCTGCGACTGTCCGAGGCCCGCACCAAGCGCGAGGACCGCGGCGAGTCCCGCAGCGAGCGGTTCCGCAGGCTGGCCCCGGCGCCCGCCGGGCCGCGAGCCCCTGCTCCCACGAGCACGTCACCGACCCCGGTAGAGGCCGATCTCGTGGCGCTCGTCGCGGACGGCGACCTGCTCGGGTGGCTGAAGGCGAAGGGCCACCGACTCCCCGACGAGGTCCGTGTGCCCGTCCCGGAGGCGGACGCCTGCCCCGACCTCGTGTTCCATCTGGATGGCGCCGACCTCGCCGTGTTCGTCGACGTACCCGGCCACGCGCCGGGTACCGACCGTGACCTCGAAGCCGGCTACCGCTTGGAGGAGGCCGGCTGGGACGTTCTGCGTTTTCCCACGGACGCGGACTGGGACGCCATCGCCGACCACAACGCCACCTACTTCCACCTCCGTTGACCGCTAGGAACCGGGACATCTCATGAGCCTCACGTACACAGCCGGCTCGCTGGTCGCCGCCCGTGGCCGGGAATGGGTGGTGCTGCCCGAGAGCGCCGCCGACATGCTGGTGCTGCGCCCGCTGGGCGGGAGCGAGGACGACATCGCCGCCGTCTTCCCCGCGTTCGAGGAGGTGCGCCACGCGGAGTTCGCGAAGCCGAGCGCGGCCGACCTGGGTGACCAGCGCGCCGCCGGTCTGCTGCGCACGGCGCTGCGCGTCGGGTTCCGGTCCGGTGCGGGCCCGTTCCGCTCGCTGGCGTCGATCGCCGTGGAGCCCCGCGCCTATCAGCTGGTCCCGCTGCTGATGGCGCTGCGGCAACGCACCGTACGGCTGCTGATCTCGGACGACGTGGGCATCGGCAAGACGGTCGAGGCGGGCCTGATCGTCAAGGAGCTGCTCGCGCAGGGTGAGGCGACGAGGCTGGCCGTGCTCTGCTCCCCGGCGCTGGCCGAGCAGTGGCAGTCCGAGCTGCGGGAGAAGTTCGGGATCGACGCCGAACTGGTCCTGGCCTCCACGGTGTCGCGTCTGGAGCGCGGTCTGGAGCTGGGCCAGTCCCTGTTCGACAAGCACCCGTACACGATCATCTCGACGGACTTCATCAAGTCGACCCGCCATCGCGAGGACTTCGTACGGCACTGTCCGGACCTGGTGATCGTCGACGAGGCGCACTCCTGTGTGGCCGCCGACGACGCCACTCAGGGCGGCACGTCCTCCACGAACCAGCTCCGCTACGAGCTGCTGCGCAGGATCTCCGCGGACCCGGACCGGCATCTGCTGCTGCTGACCGCGACCCCGCACTCCGGCAAGGAGTCCGCGTTCCGCAACCTGCTCGGCCTGGTCCGGCCCGAGCTGGCGACGGTGAATCTGGAGGCCCCGGCGGGGCGGGCGAAGCTCGCCGAGTACTTCGTGGCCCGCAAGCGCGCCGACGTCCGTACGTATCTCACCAAGGAGGACGGCCTCGCCGACGACTCCCTGGCCGAGCGGACCGCGTTCCCCTCCGACCGCTGGACGAAGGACGAGCCGTACCGGTTGACCCCCGCCTACCGGGCGCTGCTCGACGACGCCATCGCCTATGCCCGGGACCGGGTCGAGGCGGCCGGGGAGCAGGGCAAGCGGGAGGCCCGTATCGCCTGGTGGTCGGTGATCGCGCTGCTGCGCTCGATGGTGTCCTCGCCGGCGGCCGCCACGCAGACCCTGAAGACCCGCTCGGAGTCCGCCGCGGCCCGCACCGCGCAGGAGGCGGACGCGCTGGGTGCCAAGGTGGCGGCCGACTCCGCTGACAACGACCGGCTGGAGGGCGTGGACGTCGCCCCGGGTGCCGCCGAGTCGGAAGAGGCGGGCGCCCGGCTGCTCGAACTCTCCCAGCGGGCCGCGAAGTTGGTCGGCCCGGCCGAGGACGCGAAGCTGAAGGCGCTCACCGGCCACCTGAAGAAGCTGATCGCCGACGGCTACCACCCGATCGTCTTCTGCCGCTACATCCCCACCGCCGAGTACCTCGCCCAGCAGCTGGACGGCAAACTCGGCAAGAAGACGAAGATCGCCGCCGTGACCGGCACGCTCTCCCCGCAGCAGCGCCTTGAGCGCATCGAGGAACTCGGCGCCGACTCCGCCGAGGAGGCGGGCGACCCGGCCGTCCGCCGGGTGCTGATCGCCACCGACTGCCTCTCCGAGGGCGTCAACCTCCAGCACCACTTCGACGCCGTCGTCCACTACGACCTCGCCTGGAACCCGACCCGCCACGACCAGCGCGAGGGCCGCGTCGACCGGTACGGCCAGAAGCGCGACCAGGTCCGGGTCATCACCATGTTCGGTGAGGACAACGGTATCGACGGCAAGGTCCTGGAGGTGCTGTTCGCCAAGCACCGGCAGATCAAGAAGGACCTGGGCATCTCCGTCTCCGTCCCCGACGAGACCGCCTCCGGTGTCACCGACGCCGTCGTGGAGTGGCTGCTGCTGCACGGACGGCAGGGCAGCCAGGAGAGCCTGTTCGAACTGGACAGCCACCAGGAGTCGTTCGAGCGTATCGAGCGCGAGTGGACCTCGGCTGCCGAGCGGGAGAAGACCTCCCAGTCCAAGTACGCCCAGCGCACCATCCACCCGGAAGAGGTGGCCCGGGAGGTCGCCGCCGTACGGGCCGCACTCGGCAGCGCCGACGAGGTCCGCGACTTCGCCCTGGAGGCGCTGCGCGAGCTGGACGCCCTTGTCCGCGAACCACACGGCGGAGGCGGAGACTTCACCGCGCAGGTCGGCGGCACCCCGGCGGGCCTGCGGGACGCGCTCGGCGCCACCCTCGGGAGCCGCCTCGTCGAGGAGGACCGCGAGATCCCGTTCCGCACCACTCCGGCGATCGCCCGTGGCGAGGCGGCTCTGGTCCGCACCGATCCGGCGATCGCGGCCGTAGCCTCGTACGTCCTGGACTCGGCGTTGGACGTGAACGCGCTGGGCCCGCGCCCGGCACGCCGCTGCGGAGTGATCACGACGGACGCGGTCACGATCCGCACCACGCTCCTCCTCGTCCGGTACCGCTTCCACCTCACCCTCCCGTCCCGTAAGGGCGATCAGCAGCTGGTCGCCGAGGACGCCCGTCTGCTCGCCTACGAGGGCCTGCCCTCCCGCGCCCGCTGGCTGGACGACGACGCGGCCGCCGCGCTCCTCGCGGCCCGCGCCAGCGCCAACACCCACGAGCAGCGGGCCCGCAACCAGATCAGCCGCGATCTGGACGGTCTGCCGGACCTCGCCGGGCACCTCTCCGAGTACGGCACCCGCCTGGCCGCCGAACTCGACGCCTCGCACCGCCGGGTCCGCAAGGCCAACGAGGAGATCGTCCGCGGCCTGAAGGTCGTCCCGCAGGAGCCGGCCGACGTCCTCGGCGTGTACGTCTACCTGCCGCAGCCCGCCTCTACCGCGTCCGGAGCCGAAGCCTGATGTCCGCCGCCACCCGCACCGCCCTGGCCTTCACCGCCGTCACCACGGTCGGCGGACTCCTCCCCGCCGACATGCTGCTGCGCATTCCCGAGGGGCGGAACCTGCCGGGCACCAAGCCCGCCGACTACGGCCTGCCCTCCTCGGTGCCCGTGCGCGACGAGGCCGAGCGCGCCTGGGAATACCTCAAGCCGCTCTGGCGCGACCTGCGCGCCGCCCTGCCCGCCGACCCCGTAACCGGCGCCCCCGCCGCCGACCCGACCGGCCGCGCGGGCACCGACTGGCTCGCCCAGCTCTTCCGCAAGCTGGACTTCGGCGCGCTGACAGAGGTGGGCGCGGCGGGCATCCCGGCCGACTCCGACCCGGACAAGCACTTCCCGGTCTCCCACCGCCACGGCCCGGCCCTCGTCCACCTCGTCCCCTGGAACCAGGACCTGGACAAGCGCCCGGCCCCCGGCCAGGTCCCCCCGCAGTCCATGGTCCAGGACTGCCTCAACCGCACCGAGGCCCACCTGTGGGCGGTCCTCACCAACGGCCGCCGCGTACGTCTGCTGCGCGACTCTTCGTCCTTCGCGACGGCCGCCTACGTCGACTTCGACCTGGAAGCCATCTTCGACGGCGAGCTGTTCAGCGAGTTCGTGCTGCTGTACTGCGTGCTGCACGCGTCGCGGTTCACGGTGGCGGAGGGAGCTGCGGCGTCGGGGTGCTGGCTGGAGAAGTGGCGGACGGTCGCCATAGAGTCCGGCAGCCGGGCCCTCGACCACTTCCGCGACGGCGTCCAGGCAGCCCTCACCGTCCTCGGCACCGGCTTCCTGAGCCACCCGGGCAACACCGCCCTCCGCGCCAACCTGGACGTCCACGCCTTCCAGACGGCCCTGTTGCGGCTCGTCTACCGCATGATCTTCCTCTTCGTGGCCGAGGACCGGGGCGCCCTGCTGGACCCCGACGCGGACGAGCGGACCGTCGACCGCTTCACCCGCTACTTCTCCACGGCCCGCCTCCGCCGCCATGCGCTACGACGCCTGGGCACGGCCCACGACGACCGGTACCGCGCCCTGGAGCTGCTGATCGAGGCGCTGGGCTCCGAGCAGGGCCGCCCCGAGCTGGGCCTCAAGGGACTCGGCGGCCTCTTCAACGACACCCCGGCCGACAAGCCCCTGCGTGGCGTGCGGCTCGCCAACCGCCACCTCTTCGAGGCCGTCAAGCACCTGGCCCGCGTACGGGACGCCGGTTCCGCGCGCTGGCGTCCGGTGGACTACCTGCGCATGGGCGCCGAGGAACTGGGGTCCGTGTACGAGGCGTTGCTGGAGCTGGTGCCCAAGCACAGCGCCGCCGACCGCACCTTCGAACTGGTCGACCGGATCGGCAACGACCGCAAGAAGACCGGCAGTTACTACACGCCGACCCCGCTCACCGAGACCCTCCTCGACTCCACGCTGAACCCGGTGATCGACGACGCGGTCAAGCGCGGGGAGCAGCGCGCGAGCGCCGAGGGGCGGCCCGACCCCGCCGACACGATCGTCGAGGAGCTCCTGTCCCTCACGGTGTGCGACCCCGCGTGCGGGTCGGGGCACTTCCTCGTGGCTGCCGCCCGCCGTATCGCCAAGCGCGTGGCCGCGGTGCGTGAGCGAAACCCGGAGCCCACGAACGGGGCCGTGCGCCACGCCCTGCACGAGGTCGTCGCGCGCTGTGTGTACGGCGTGGACCTCAACCCCATGGCCGTCGAGCTGGCCAAGGTGTCGCTGTGGCTGGAGGCGATGGAACCCGGCCGGCCGCTCGGCTTCCTCGACGCCCACATCAAGCACGGCAACGGCCTGATTGGAGCGACGCCGGCGCTGATGCGGGACGGGATCCCCGACAAGGCGTTCAAGAAGGCCGAGGGCGACGACGAGGGGTGGGCACGGCAGCTCCTCTCCCGTAACTCTCTCGAACGCGAGGGCCAGGGCGGCCTGTTCGAGGTCGAGACGGAGACGAAGGTCGCCAACGGCTCGTTCGCACGCGGGCTGCGCCGGATCACGGCGGCCCCGGCCGGTGACCTCAAGGACATCCGTCGCAAGGAGGCCGACTACCGGGACTGGGCGAATTCGGCGGAGTATCTGCGGGCCCTGCATCTGGCGGACGCGTGGTGCGCGGCCTTCGTCTGGGTGAAGAGCGAGGAGGCCCCGCCGGCCATCACGCACAAGGTATTCCGGGGGCTGGAGGATCCCGAGGGGGACGCGGCCCCGCAGTCGACCCACGACGAGATCGTAACGTTGCGGGATCAGTACGCCTTCTTCCACTGGCACTTGGAGTTCCCGGAAGTCTTCGCGGTTCCGGAGGGCGGGGAGGTGGCCTCGGGCGTGGGGGCGGTCGACTCGGGGACGGGGTGGGCCGGGGGGTTCTCCTGTGTGGTGGGGAATCCGCCGTGGGACAAGGTCGACTTCGAGGACAAGAAGTACTTCAGCGTGGTCGCGCCTGAGATCGCGGAGATCTCCGGGACGGCTCGGCGTACGCGGATCGTGGAATGGGAGCAGGAGAACCCGGAGGCCGGGCGGCGGTATCGAGAGGCGCGGCGGGCGGTCAAGGGGACGTTCCATTTCGCGGGGGACTCCGAGGTGTTCCCTTTGTGCGCGAGGGGGTTGACCGTCAAGGGCGTCAACTCCCTCCAGACGGACACACTGTTCGCCGAACGGATGTCGAACGTGGTCGCACGGGAGGGACGGTTCGGTCTGATCCTGCCGACCGCGATCGCGACGGGAGCGGGCTCGCAGCATCTGTTTGCGGATTTCACGCAGCGGGGGGTTCTCGCGTCGCTGTACGACTTCGAGAATCGTCGTCCGAAGTCGCCCGCGCTCCCGCAGGGTGGCAAGTGGTTCGAGAGCGTGCACTCCAGCTACAAGTTCTGCCTGATTGCCCTCACCGGACGTTCCGCGCGCGCGGACGCCAGCCGCATCGGCTTCTTCCTGTCCGAGATCACGGACTTGGAGGACCCGAACCGGGTGTTCGCCCTGGACCCGGAGGACCTGGCCCGGATCAACCCGAACACGGGCACCCTCCCAGTGTTCCGCACGCAGCGCGACGCGGACATCACAGCCGACGTGTACCGGCGCGTTCCAGTGCTGTGGGATGAAGGGCGACGGGACGGCAACCCTTGGAGCATGACCTTCAAGCGCCTCTTCGACATGGCCGACGACTCGGACCTCTTCCGCAGCCGCGAGCGGCTTGAGGACGAGGGGTGGGAACTGCGGGGCAACGTCTTCGCGCGGGACGAGGAGCGGATGCTGCCGCTGTACGAGGCAAAGATGGTGGACTTCTTCAACCACCGTGCCGCCGACGTCGTTAAGAGCTTGACTGCTGTCAATCGCCAGAACCAGCCCAAGTACCTTCTAACCGAAGAGCTGCGGGATCCCGCGCGCCTGGCCCTGCCGCTCAACTGGATCCAGCGGTACGGGAAGATCGCTACGCGACGTAACAACAAGGACATTCAGGTCAAGGGCATCGAGCAGCGCCTCGCCGAGGAGCACTGGGATCGTGACTGGCTCTGCGGCTGGTGCGATGTCACCGCCTCGACCAACGAGCGCACCGCCATCCCCGCCTTCCTCCCACGCACAGCTGTCGGCCATACCTACCCCCTGATGTTCCCCCGCGTCGCACCCCCACTGGTCGCCGCCCTGATCGCCACCCAGTCGTCCTTGGTCTTCGACTTCGTGAGCCGCCAGAAAATCAGCGACGCCCACATGAAGCTGTTCATCTGGAAGCAGCTCCCCGTCCCCACTCCCACGACCCTCGAACCTCATCTCCCCTTCCTCCTTCCTCGCGTCCTAGAACTCGCCTACACCGCTCACGATATGACCCCCCTCGCCCGCGACCTGGGCGACGAGGGCAACCCGTTCCTGTGGGACGGCGACCGCCGCGCCCAACTGCGTGCCGAACTGGACGCCTACTACTTCCACCTCTACGGCATCTCCCCCGAGGACACCGGCTACATCCTGGAGTCCTTCCAGACCGCCTCGGGCGGCCTGAAGAACAACGAGATCTCCGCGTTCGGCGAGTACCGCACCAAGCGCCTCGTCCTTACCGAATACGACCGCATGGCCACCGCCGGCCTGAGCCTGGAATCCCCGCTCACTGAGGGCAAGTCCGGCACCTACCGCTCCCCCCTCACTCCGCCCCCGGGCCATGGCCCCAGGCACCCGGCCTGACAGCCCCACCCCGCCCGTTCGAGAACGCGAGCGGGCACAACCACCGTGCCCAGGACCGCACTTCGGGAAGCGGCGTCAACGGCGAGCTCGTACAACACCCGGCGACAACCGTCGAAAAGGAGAATCTCAGTGAGCGCTAACGCAGACCGACTCCTCGACGGCATACCAGCGATGAGCGACTACGACGAGCAGGTGTGGGCCACGCTCAACGACTACTGGCAGCGCCGCAACAACCGCCGCGGCCTGCCGAACTGGGCGAGCACCGCGCTGAGTCGCACCGGCGAGGCCGCCGGGAAAGCCACCAGACGGGTCGCCGACGCCGTCCCGGACGCGGTCTCTGAACCGATGCGGCGCGCGGGCGATGCGGTCGCCGACAAGGCCATGCGACCGGCACTCGCGGGCGCGGCGGCGCTGCTGGATCTGGTCAGCGAATGGGCCATGGAGCTCAACGACCCGAAGAACGTCGAGAAGCTCGCCCGCAAGCAGGGGCTCGAACTCAACAGTTTCACCGAACTACGGAAGCAGGACCTCAAGGTCTGCGACCGGCTGCTGACCCGCAACACCCTCAAGTGGCGCACCGCCGGCGCGTTCGAAGGCGGCGCCATGGGCCTGCTGGCCATGGTCCCCGTCGCCGGCATCCCCGCCGCGATGACGGCGGACATCCTCGTCATCCAGGTACTGAGCACGTCGATCGCGTCGCGTATCGCGTACTCGTACGGCTACGACGCCAAGGACCCCGACGAACAGGTCTTCATCCAGCGCCTGGTTCGCCGGTCCTTCATGGCCCAGGCGGCCAAGGCCGAGCCGTTGCGTGACACCGCACGGGCGGCGCACGCCATCAAGGGACGCATCAAGTGGTCGGAGAAGCTCCGCCACGACCACCGCCTCCTGGCCGCCCTGGAGAAGTTGATGCAGCAGCTCGGCCCGGCAGGCTCCAGAGTGCCGGTGCAGAACGTCGCCAAGGTCGTACCGTTCGTGGGCATCCTCATCGGTGCCGGCATGAACTCCGCGGTCCTCGGCAGGGTGGCCAAGGACGCCCAGCGGTACTGCCAGACCCGCTTCCTCTGCGAGAAGTACGGGCTGCCGCTCCCGGCCGCACTGGCGACCGACGAGGACGACGCCCCCCAGGCCGACGCCACGTGAGCGCTGCGGTGGCGCCCGACCAGAGCGCCACCGTCCCGATCAGGCGTGGTTCACGAACCGCACGAACGACCGCCAGCCTTCACGGCCAACCGCGAAAGCCGGGCGGCTCACATCCTTGGAGTCCCGTACGTGGATGGCCTGTTCGGCGATCGCGATCTCCACGCAGTCGTCGCCCTCACTGCCGCTGTAGCTGGACTTGAACCAGGCGAGTTCCGCCGTACCGCTGCTCATAGCTCTCCTCGCAGTCGCTCCACCAGGTCCCGGGATTCCTTCGGGTTCAGGGCCAGCGAGCGCAGTGTGTCATAGCGCTGGCAGAGCACACTCACCTCTTTCGGGTCGGAGATGAGCCGCCCATTCTTCTGCCCCTCGGAGTAGCCGAGCCGCTTTCCCTCCGCGGTCTCCAGAATCTGCACAGGCCCGTCCAGGCACGCATGCAACCCCGCCTCCAGCGGCACCACCTGAAGCGTCACATTCCGCGGAGCACTCCGCTCCAGCACATGATCGAACAGCTCCCGCATCGCCTCCGCATCCCCGAACCTCCGCCGGAACACATGCTCCTCGACGATGAATCTGAACGGCACGGTCGGCCGCTCCCGCATCATCGCCTGCCGTTCCATCCGTGCCGCGAGCTGTGCCTCCAGCTCCTCGTCCGTCCGCAACGGGATCGTGCCCTCGAACACCGCCCGCGCATACGCCTCCGACTGCAACAACCCCGGCACCAGCCTGCACTCGTACGTACACAGGCTCACCGCCTCCCGCTCCAGCCGGGCCCACCGCCGGAACCAGGCCGCCAGCCCCGCCTCGCCCCGGGTGAGATACCGGGCGGCCTTCCGCAGCGCACCGGCGTTCCCGAGGGCCTCCTCCGCGCGGTCCCGAAGGGGATATCCGGCATGCGGCGCCCCAACTCCACCGATTCGACGGTGTGTTTGGAGTAGCGCACCCTCTCGGCGAGTTCGGCCCGGCTGAGCCCCACGTGCTCACGCAGCGCCTGGACGACCGCGCCGAACGTGCGCAGACTGTCGGACGGATGGGGTTCACGCTCCCACTCCCCGCCGCAACCACCCGCGCCTCGACGCCCTCGGCCACGTCCCCTTCGACCATGCCCATCCGCCGCCTCTCTCTCCGTACCGAGGCGGCTCCTCGCGCCACCCGCACTCGCCACTCAGCGTGACGGAACGCAGAGCGGACTTTCCACTCCGTGTGCCCGTAGGCTGACTCCGCGTACGGGGTGGCGTACTCGCTCCCGCCCGTGCGCGACCGCCACGCTGGCGTCATGAACCAACCTGCTCCCCAACTGGCGGCTCCCACCCGCGCCTTCACACAGCTGTTGTCGTCCACCCGACGCGGTGCCCGGCTCGCCCGGCGGCTCGCGGTGACCCAACTGCGATCCTGGGGCGCCGGGCGGGACCTCACGGAGCGTGCCGAGACCGTGGTGGCGGAGCTTGCCGCGAACGCCGCCCTCCACGGCCGCTCACCTGGCCGCAGCTTCCGGCTCACGCTCGTCCTCGACCCGTCGGGCGGGCGGCTGCGCGTCGAGGTCACCGACACCCGCGGGGACCTGCTCCCACACATCGCCCCGACGGACACCGACGCGCTCCACACCTGCGGGCGAGGCCTGCCCCTCGTCGCCACCGTCGCCGACCACTGGGACTGCGTCCCCTACCCGCCCAGCGGCAAGACCGTTCGCGCAGTGCTCTCGACGCCGTAGGAACGGCTGCCCGCAGTGGAGATCGTCGAGAACCCCGGGTCGAGTCCTGGGCCCGCAGAATCCAGCCATCCGACCTGTTAGTGCGTTGACGTCGCCAACACGTTTATCTACGGTGGCTGTTGATACGCAAGGGGCTCAGGGGGGCAACAAGCCGTGCAGGGGGGCAACACCGGTGAACCAAACCGGCCGGTCACGGCGCACCACCTGCTGGATGCCGCCGAACACGCCTATGTACGCGCAGAGTTCAGCGTCGTACGACCTCTTCTTCAGCGCTTTCAGGACACGTTCGGCACACCGGACCCCGACGACCTCGACAGCCCTGACGCCATACGGTACGCCGTGCTCCGCGCCGCGCTGGCCGCGCGAGCCGGGAATTGGCCGGAGGCGGTGCGGCGGTGTCCCGACAGTGACCTGGACCTGGCGGAGACGGGGGTCGTGCACGCCCTCGCGGTGGGTGCCCTGCGTCGGCTGGCGGAAGAGGACGGGCGGGACACCGAATTCGGCACCGCGGCGGTCGCGATCGTGCTGTGGGCGCATCTCCTGGACGACGACCCCGGCGACTTCCGCGCGCTGCTGACCGAGCGACGCGGCGCTCCCGTACCCGACGAGCTCTGGGAGGACGCCCGCCGCCATCTGCTTGGGCGTATCACCGACCTGCTGGACGCTCTGGACGTCCGGGCCGGCCGGGACGTCCTCGCCGCCTGGAAGACGGCCTGGGAGGCCGAACATGCCACTCTCGCGGTCGGTCTCTCGTCCATCGGGCCCGACGGCCTGATCCCGGTCAGCACGGCCGCCCGGCAGCTCCTGGCCCACGGCCACCGACAAGCCCTCCTCGACGCCTACACCGCACGCCATCCCGACACCGCCACCTGGAGCGCGGACTCGCCCGACCACCGCGCGTGCGCCGACCTCATCGCCCAGGCCCTCGCGGAACAAGCTCAGGACCGGGTGCGGGCCCAGGAGTGGAGCGAGGCTCTCGCGGACTTCACCACGGCGGCGCGGCTCGGGCTCACCCTCGGCGCAGTTGAGCGGGAGGCTGTGGTCCGCGCCGGGAAGAACGTCGGACGGAGCCGTACCGGACGGGGCTACTCCCCCATCACTCGGATCCAAGGGCTGGAGCAGGCCCACACCCTGCTGCCGGACGACGACGCGCTGGGCGCCGAACTGGCCGCCGAGCTGGTGCGGCAGGGCCGGAAGGTCTTCGACAGCGACCCCAGGCAGAGCAGGAACCGCTTCACGCGCGCCCTGCTCGTGTCGCCCCGCGACCACGACGCCAGGACCGGCCTCGACGACCATCTGCGAGCGGACCTGCGTCGGACGGTGGACGGGAAGCAGCCCCGGGAAACGATCAGCGAGGGCCCGGTACGGGAGCTGCTGCTCCGGGACCCCGAGTGCGCACCGGCCCGACGGTGGCTGGGAGACCACTACGCCGAGCGGGCCGTGGCCGCCGCGTCCGACGGGCGCACGGCGGCGGCACGCTGCGCCGTACGCGACATGCTCCGCTACAGCGACAACGGTGACCCGTACGGCGAACACGACGCATACGACGAAGAAGGCATCGATGACGAGCTCGTCGCCCTCCTGTTCCACGCGGCACTGTTCGCGGAAGCCGAGGACCCTCGCACCGGGTTGGAACGCCGCGTCGATCTGCTGAGTACGGCTGTCGGCGTCGCCGGCCAGACCCACGGTCCTGTCAGGGAGGAGCTCGACAGGGCGGTGCTCGGCCTCGCCGAGCACCTGGAGGCCACGGCGTCCCCGTCGGACGTCATCGAACTGTTCCTGCGGGACCTGCTGCGGACCGGTGTAAGCGCACGCTTCGACCGGACCGTGGAGACCGCGTATCTGCACCGCGCCGAGATCCGCGAGGAGGAGGGCGACTTCGGCGGGGCACGGCACGACCGCGCGTGCGCGGCACGGATCGGTGCCGGACTGCCGGACCAGGGCCTGCTGTTCGGGCCCGCTCCCGGCGGCGACAGCCACGACGACTCCGGACAGGGAGCCCTCTTTTGACCGTCGACCAGCCCGCCCCGGGTACCGGGGGTGCCGAGGTGCCCCCGATTCCCTGGTTCGGCCCCACGCTCCACGAACTCGTCCCCGGCTGCGTGCCGGGTGCCCGGCTCCCGGCCCTCCGGGCGCAGGCGGGGCGGGCGCGCGCCGCGGCCCGGCAGGATCCGGACCGGCTGGAGCGCATCGGCCGCGCCGACCGGAACTCCCGGGCCACCGTCACCGCCCTCGTCGCCGAGATACTCACCCCGCCCCTGCCCCGCCCCGACACCGAGGAACTTCCGTGACCGGTCCCGCCCCGACCGCCCCCACCGTCCCGCCGTCGGAACTCGACAAGCTGCGGCGCCGGGTTGAGGCGCTGTCCCGCAAACGTGAGGAGGCCGAGGCCCGGCTGCACGCCCTGCTGAACGCCCTGCTGCCGCTGGACGACCTGCTCGTCGACACGCACCGCCGGGCCGGCGCCCTGCACGCGGCGCGGTCCGCGCGCGAGACGACCTCGGCCGCCGTCGCGCTGAGCGAGCAGATCGACGCGGCCCAGCGGATGCTGCGCGGCGAGCTGGCCCGGCTCGACGTCAACGCGATGGATGTGGTGGGCAGGGCGGTCGACCCGGCGGAGATGCACGTCGTAGGGACCGAAGGTCATCCCTCCGTTCCGGAGGGCACGGTGCTGAAGGAGCGGGAAACCGGCTTCCGGCTGGGCGCGTCCGTCTTGCGGTCCGCGAAGGTGGTCATCGCGGTGCCGGGCCCCGCGCCGGAGCCGGAGGCGGTTCCGGCAGCCTCCACGGGCGGCCGGCGGGCGCAGCCACGCCGCACCACCCGCTCCCAGCGGCACCTACCGCGCAAGCCCTCGGCCGGGCGCCGGCGCCGCTCCCGACGGACCTGAACCGGCGCCGTACCCATACCTCCCGCGCCCGACGCCCCATGACGATCAGGAACAGGAAGCAGCCTTCCATGCACCGGACTCTCGGCATCGACCTCGGCACCACCAACTCCGTCACGGCCTGGTTGTCCGACGGCGTGCCCGTCGTCCTGCCCAACCAGGACGGCGATCAGGCCACCCCCTCGGCCGTCGGCATCGACCACCTCGGCGGCCTGTTGGTCGGGCATGAGGCCCTCCAGTGGCGTGGTGGGGCTCCCGGGTCCGTGATCACGGAGGTGAAACGGCTGATCGGGCGGCGCTGGGACGACGAGCTCGTGCAGCAGGCACTGAAGACTCGGCCGCACGACGCGCCGCCGGTCCGGGGCGGTACCGACGGCTCGGTGGAGATCCGGCTCGGCACGCACTACCTGTCCCCGGTGCAGGTCTCCGCCATCCTGCTGCGGCGGCTCAAGAGGGACGCCGAGAGCGCCGCGGGAGTGCCGTTCAGGCGGGCGGTGATCACGGTGCCGGCGTACTTCGCCGAGCCGCAGCGCAGCGCGGTGCGGGAGGCCGGGCGGCTGGCCGGTTTCCACGTGGCGCGGATCGTGTCGGAACCGACCGCCGCCGCGCACGCCTTCGGTGTCGGAGCGGGCGGGGACGGCGCCGACGACTACGCCAACCTGCTCGTCTTCGACCTGGGCGGCGGAACCTTCGACGTGTCACTGCTGGCGATCGGTCCGGGCTACTGCGTGGTGGGGGAACTGGGCGGGGACAACCTCCTCGGCGGCGCCGACTTCGACGCGCTGCTCGACGGCCACCTGCGTGAGCGGCTGGCCGGGCGTGACCACCACGGCGACGGAGACGCCTCCAGAATCCGGGCCGCCGCCGAACGCGCGAAGGCCGAACTGTCCTCGCGGGACGTCTCCGAAGTGACCCTCGCTCCCCTCGGCCGCCAGGGCGGATCGTGGTCCGGGGCGGTGCGGCGCACGGTCTTCGAAGAGCTGCTCATCGGGCACCTGCGGCGGATGCGGGAGAAGGTCGAGTCAGTGCTGAAGAAGGGCGACTCGCTGCCCGAGGACGTCCGACGTGTCCTCCTGGTCGGCGGCTCCACCCGTATCCCGGCCGTCCGGCGCGACCTCGAGGACCTCTTCGGCGCGGGCAAGGTGTCGCACACGGTGGATCCCATGATGGCCGTAGCCCACGGCGCCGCCGTGGAGGCCGGGCTCCTCACCACCCTCGACTGCCCTGCCGAAAGCTGCACTGTCGAGGGCATTCCCGTCACGGCCGACGCCTGCCCGAGCTGTTCCGCCCCGCTGCTCGGCGCGGCCACAGTGGACTGCCCGGTCTGCCATGTCCCCGCGCCGGAACTCACCGCGGCCTGCCCCGTCTGCACCACGGACCTGTCCGCACTGCGCGCGACGGTCCTGGTGGCCGCTCACACGGGGTGCCCGGAATGCGGCCGGGACGACAACCCCGTCACCGCGACGGTGTGCCTGGACTGCGACGCGCCGCTGGACGCGGGCGGCCTGAAGTGTCCCGGCTGCGGGATGGTCAACGCGGCCGGTCTCACCGCCTGCTCGCTCTGCGGCGGCGACTTCGGCACCGCCCCCGCCGAACAGGTCACGGCACAGCACATCGCACTGGAGCTCGACGACGGCACCGTGGAGGTCCTCTTCCCCGGCGGCACGCCCTATCCGACCGAATGGCACCCGGTGGACGACCTCGTGGTGCGCGGCGGAGGATCGGTGCGGTTCCAGGTGTGGGAGGGACCGCACCTGCGCTCGGCCCAGCGCAATGAGTTCTGCGGCGGCTACGTCCACGAGCGCGCCGACGGTCTCCGAGGAGACGTACCGCTCGTCCTTCAGGCGCGGCTCGACGCCGACCGGACCATCGTTCTCCGGCACCGTATCGGCTCGGAGGACTGGGGCGGAGCTGGTCTGCGGCGCAGCCTGGTCTCCGCCGACATCGGCCGGAAGGCGACCGAACTCCACGGCCGCTACGAGAACTTCCTGAACGACTTCAGCGGAGAGGTCACGCCCGCCGAGCGCGACGCCCTCACCGAGGTCATGGCGGACCTGGCGGCCCTCGGCAAGGGAGAGACCGTGGGGCGTTCCCTGGACGGGCTGCTGGACTCGGCCCGCGACACCCTGGAGTTGTGCGAGCGGGCCCGCGAAGCCTCGGCCCGGGCGGCGGTCGCGGCACGAGACGGGCGCGGGCTGCTGCCGTCGCCGCTCCTGGAGGAACTGCGGCGCGCGGCGGAGACGGTCAAGGACGCGCGCGGGGCAATGAACACCGACGCGATGCGGGCCACCACGGAACGGGCCGAGGAACTGTGGACCGGTCTCGACCCGGCGGTCCGCGCCTCGATCCGGACCATCCGGCTCGCGGAACAGGACGCCTACCCGACAACCCTCCGCAAGGAGGTCCTGGCCGCCCGCGACGCCTTGCGCAGCGCCGTGGCACGCGGCGACCAGGCCGCCCAGGACACCCAGCACGTACGCCTTGGGTGTCTCGCCGAACAAGGCCGTCGCGAGTACGCGGAGGCGAGGACTCCGTCCGCCACCGCGAGCGTGCTGCCGTCCAGGCGGTGAGGGGTCACCCGGTTGTGTGAATACGTTTTCGCCCACCATTGGTCACTTGACAGCGTCAACAGGTAAGCTCGAGGTGTCCCCGCCGGCGCCGCCTTCCCGGAAGGTCACCCATGCCCCAGCCCGAACTCCTCCCCGGCACGCCCGAGTTCCGCATCAAGCTCCCCAAGGGCGGTGGCGAGGCGCGCGGGCACCTGCTCACCGAGTTCGGGGGCAACGGCACACACAAATTTCTCCTGCGGGAGGGCTCGGCGGTGGCGGCCGAGGCATGGCCGGGGCTCGGCGAACACGCCCGCCGGACCCGCGCGGAGCTGCGCGCGAGCGGCGGGCTCGTCGACGTCTCCGCCGACCGGTGGAGGGTGGCCCGCGACATCGAATGCAACTCCTCCTCGGCCGCCGCCGCGCTGGTGTACGGCTACGATGCCTCCGGCCCGGAGTCCTGGCGCACCGCCGAGGGGCATCCCCTCGCCGACTACCTGTCCACCGGCTGGCGTGCCCCGCGCAAGGCGTGGCTGGTGCGCGGATCCAATGTCTCGGGGCACAATCTGGTGCGGCAGTTGTGGCTGCGGGAGGGCTTCGTCTCGCTCGCGGGCGCGCACCTGCCACCCCTGGAGGAGGCCGACCCGACCAAGAGCACACTGCGCCGCTTCGTGGAAGACGGGTACGAGGGGGCGGCCTCGTACAACCAGAAGCGTGGTCTCGTCGACGAACTGCACGCCTTCCTGACGCAGATGCGCGTCGGCGACACCGTGGCCACCATCAGCGATGGTCGGCTGCACATCGGCCGGATCACCGGCGAGGCAGTGCAGACCTCGTCGCAGGCCGGGCTGTCCAATCTGCGCAGGACCGTCGCCTGGTTCAAAAACAGCCACGCCTACGAGGAACTGCCAGAGCAAGTGCAGCAGAAGCTGTCCGTCCAGCATGACGTGGTCGATCTGACCGTCGTTCTGGACGCACTGGACGAGCTCACCGGGCTAACGGACCTCACGGTCCCCGCGCCGAGCGGGGAACTGACTCTGCCGGACATCACCGGCGCACTCGCCGCCGACCTCCTCGTCCACGACCGTTCCTGGCTGGACGAGATACGGGAACTCCTTATCGACGAGCGGCAGTTGATCTTCTACGGCCCACCGGGCACCGGCAAGACGTATCTGGCGATGAAGCTGGCCGAGTACTTCGGCGGCGGCCCGGAGCAGGTCAAGATCGTGCAGTTCCACCCCTCGTACGCCTATGAGGACTTCTTCGAGGGGTTCCGGCCCGTGGAGGATCCCGAGACACGGGAGGTGGCCTTCCGGCTGACGGCGGGCCCGCTGCGGGAACTCGCCGATCTCGCCTCCCGTGAGGGCAACCGGCACATCCCGCACTTCCTGATCATCGACGAGATCAACCGGGCCAATCTGGCGAAGGTCTTCGGCGAGCTGTACTTCCTCCTGGAGTACCGGAAGCGGTCCGTCCGGCTCACCTACTCCGGGGACGACTTCGCGCTGCCGTCCAACCTCTTCGTGATCAGCACGATGAACACCGCCGACCGTTCGATCGCGTTGGTGGACGCGGCGATGCGGCGCCGCTTCGCGTTCGTGGAACTGTCCCCGCGCACTGAGCCGACCGCCGGGCTGCTCGCGCGCTGGCTGAAGCGTGAGGGCCGGGACCCGGAACCCGCCCGCCTGCTCGACGCCCTCAACGCCCGTATCGACGACGCCGACTTCGCCATCGGACCGTCGTACCTGATGAAGCCGGGCGTGTACCGCGACGGCGGCCTCGAACGGACCTGGCGCACGAAGATCCTGCCGCTCCTGGGGGAACACCACTACGGCGAGGACCTCGATGTCGCCGCCCGCTACGGCCTCGACTCGCTGCGCGAGCAGCGCCCGTGACCGTGTACGTGGCCGACGTGACACTGCGCGAGTACGGGCCCGCCGTCTCCGTCCCCCTGGGCGCCGCGGACGGGCGGGCCCTCGCCGCCGCGGGCATCCTGGAGAGCGCGACCCCCGATCCCGGCCGGGACGGGCACTGGCTGCTGCGGGCGGGGAGCCGGGTCGGCGCCGTACGCACGCCCGGTGGCGCGGTCGTACGGATCATGCCCAAGACTCCGGTGAGGCGGCTGTTCTTCCTCCTCGGGTTCAGCCTCGACCCAGCGCGCGCGTGGCGAAACAGCAGGGAGGGCACCGTCGACACCGGCGCTCACGACGACGTCGTCCCCGCCCTCGCACACGCCGTGGAACGGCGGATCGACGCGGCGCTGCGGCAGGGCATCCTCCAGGGCTACCGGGAGGTCGAGGAGTCCGCGCTGGTCGTGCGCGGGAGGCTGCGTGAGACCGAGCAGATCCGTCGGCACTTCGGCCGTACTCCGCCGGTGGAGATCGTCTACGACGCGTACACCGCCGACACCGCCGAGAACCGTATCCTGCGGGCCGCGGCCGAGCGGCTGCTGCGGCTGCCGGGTGTCCCGGCTCCGGTCCGGCGGCGCCTCGCCCACCAGCGGGTACGGCTCGCCGACGCGCTGCCGCTGGTTCGGGGGCAGGAATTGCCCCTCTGGCAGCCGTCCCGCCTCAACACCCGCTACCAGCCAGCACTGCGGCTCGCCGAGGCCGTCCTGCGCGGCACCTCGCCGGAACACCGGCCGGCCGGGGCCTCCCCACTGGCTGTGGACGGCTTCCTGCTCGACATGAACAAGCTGTTCGAGGACTTCGTCACGGTCGCCCTGCGCGAGGCTCTTCGGGGACACGGCCTGACCGCGCGTCTCCAGGACCCCCACCACCTCGACCTCGCGGGTCTCGTGCGGATGCGCCCCGACCTGGTCGTCCGCACCGGCGACGGCTGCACCCCACTCGCCGTCGTCGACGCCAAGTACAAGGTCGAGAAGGCCGACGGATTGCACAACGCCGACCTGTACCAGGCGCTCGCGTACGCCACCGTGCTCGGTCTGCGCGAGGCGCATCTTGTGTACGCGGCCGGACGGCGGCCCGAGCGCTTCCACGAGGTGCAGGGAACAGCGGCGGGACCGGACGGTCGGGCGATGCGACTGTACCAGCACAGCCTCGACCTCTCCCTCGAACCAGAACATCTCCTCACAGCTTTCCGGGAGATCGCCGGACACCTGGCGTCCGGAAGAAAGGAAGCGGCCTGATGCCCCGGCTCGCCTTCGCCCAGAGTTTCTGGGACGGCTACGACACGTTGGAGAAGCCCGTCCGCGCCGGAGTGCGCAAGGCCATGGCGAAGTTCCAGACCTTGAGCGTCGCCGAACTCAACGCCGACAAGGGACTTCACCTGGAGTCCGTCGAGAACGCCCGTGACCAACGGATGCGCACGATCCGCATCACCGGCTTCTGGCGGGGCGTCGTCCTCGCCCCCGACGACGGCAGCGACATGTTCCTGCTGGTCAATGTCCTGCCGCACGACGACGCCTACACCTGGGCGGCGAAGCGCCTGTACAGCGCGAACTCCGCGACACGCGCCCTGGAGGTACGCGACGCCGTCGCCCTGGACGAGCTGACGCCGCTGTACGAGACCGCCGCGCGCACGGCACCCCGGTTGCTGTTCTCGGACGTCTCCGACGGCACCCTGCGGGAACTGGGCATCGACGACCAAGTACTGCGCGCCGCACGCTCGTTGGTGGACAAGGCTCAGCTGGAGGCGTTCTCCACTCTCCTGCCGGAGGACCAGCTGGAGGTGCTCCAGTACCTCGCCGAAGGCTTCAGCCCGGAAGACGTCTACCGGGATGTCGTCGCCGTCCGCCGGCCCGCCGACGCACCCGCCGAACCGGTCGAGGACCTGGCCACGGTCATCGCCAACACTTCCGCACGCATCCGCCTGGTCACCGGGTCGCGGGAGTTGGAGGAGATCCTGGAGAAGCCGTTCGAGGCCTGGCGGGTCTTCCTCCACCCCTCCCAGCGGCGCGTCGCCTACCGCACCTCGTACGGTGGCCCCGTCCAGGTCACCGGCGGCCCCGGGACGGGCAAGACAGTGGCCGCCCTGCACCGGGTCAAGCACCTGCTCAGTCGTTCCGAGGACGGCCGCATCCTGCTCACCACCTACACGAACGCGCTCGCCGTCGGACTGCGCGACATGCTCGGGCTGCTCCTCGACGAGGACGAGAAGCTGCTGGCACGGGTCGACGTGACGACGGTCGACGCCTGCGCCCATGGCATCGTGCGCACGAGGTCGGCTGCCGTACCCAAGCCGATCGGGGACCGGGAGCAGCGGCAGCTGTGGGAGAAGGCGGTCAAGCAGCTCGATCTGCCCTTCACCGCCCAGTTCCTGGCTCAGGAGTACCGGCACGTCGTACTCGGCCAGAACCTCCGTGCCCTGGACGCCTACCTCGGTGCGAGCCGCCGCGGACGCGGCACCGGTCTCGGCCCCACGCGCCGGCGAGTGGTGTGGAGCGGTGTGCAGCGGTTCGAACAGCTCCTGCGGGACCGCGGCGAGACCACACACCTGCGCGTCTGCGCCCGCGCGGCGGAACTCCTCGGCGACGAACCGGCTCCGTACGCCCATGTGGTCGTCGACGAGGCACAGGACCTGCACCCCGCCCAGTGGCGGGTCCTGCGCGCCGCCGTCGCCCCGGGCCCCGACGACCTGTTCGCCACCGGAGACCCGCACCAGCGGATCTACGACTCCCGGGTCTCGCTCGGCTCCCTGGGCATCATGACGGCCGGCCGCAGCTTCCGGTTGCGACTCAACTACCGCTCCACCGAGGAGATCCTCACCTGGTCGGCGCGGCTCCTGGCACCCGTCACCGTCGACGCCCTCGAAGGCGAGGGGACCGACTCGCTGGCCGGGTACCGCTCACTGCTGCACGGGCGTCATCCCCAGACGCGAGGGTACGCGACCCGGCAGGAGGAGAGCGAGGCGCTGGTGGACCGGGTCCGGGCGTTGCTCGCCGAAGGCCTGGCACCGCACGAGGTCGGCGTGTGCGCACGGTTCAACCTCTCGCTGGACACCGCCGAGGAGAAACTGAAGGCCGCCGGCATCCCTGTGCTACGGGTCAGAGGGCAGGTCGCGCAGGGAGCCGAGGGGGTACGGCTGGCGACGATGCATGCGATGAAGGGGCTGGAGTTCCGGGCGGTGTCCGTCCTCGGTGTCAGCGAGGGCACGGTCCCGTTCGCCCGGGAGATCACGCCGCGTGAGGCGGACCCGCTGCAGCACGACGCCGATCTGCTGCGGGAGCGCTGCCTGCTCTTCGTCGCCTGCACCCGGGCTCGCGAAGTCCTGAGCGTGACGTGGAGCGGAGCGGCGAGTCCGTTTCTGCCGCCCGCCGCCTGACCGGCCGCCAGGTCCTCACTCCTGAGGAGCCAGGGCTCCCGTGGCGAGGCCGTCCCGGGCGACCTCGGCGAGCTGCCGGCTCAGCTCGTCGACCTTGCGCAGCCCTTCCTCGAACGCGGACAGCGCCCGGAACGCGGAGCCGTACCGGCGCTGCTCCTCGATGTCCATGCGGGGGATGCGCGAGCCCCGGGCGTCGAAACGGTAGGTCCCGCTCGCGCTGGTGGAGCGGCGTGCGTTGACGGAGCTGCGCAGGAAACCTTGCAGATAGTCCGTGTCGAGCTGCTCGCTGGCCGAGACCGGTTCCGGGCCGTCGTACTCCACGAGTCCTGCACGGGCGAGATCCGCGACGCTCGTGGTGACACCGTCCAGCGAGCCCGGTCCGCCGCCGGGAGCTAGCTCGGGCAGGAAGGCGGCGAGCCGACGCACCTGCTCCTGCAACTGCTTGCGCAAGGCCTCATACTCACCGGGGTAGTCGCGGTGCCGGGACCGGAGATGACTGCCGGGGGTCAGGTCGACGGTGTCGTCGAGGAGCTCGATCAGCGGCACGTCCACGGTCTGGTCGGCCCTGGGCTCCAAGCCCTCATCGGGGCTGTTGCCGGTCAGGTCGACCATGCGCACGGTGTGGTGGGTGTCCGCACCCGGGGTGTTCTCGGGGCGTCGCAGACACCACAGATGGACGGGCAGGGAGTGCGAGGTCGCCGTCCCAGGCGGCAGGGCGACCACCTGGTGCACGATGCCCCGGCGTACGAGTTCCGACCGGATCCGGCGGCCCGCCTTGCGGTAGGCGACCGAGGCCGGCATGACCACGAGAACCTGACCGCCGGGCGCGGTGTGCGCGTACGCGTGCTGGAGCCAGGCGAGTTCCCCTTCGGCCTTGGACGGGGTGCCGAGTTCCCATCGGGAGTCGAGCAGCAGTTGCTCCCTCCCCCACTCCGTCACGCCGGCCGGCGGGTCACAGACGATCAGATCCGCCTTGAGGTCTGGCCATGCGTCCGCGCGCAGGGAGTCCCCCGCCACGACGCGCACCTCGGGGCGGCCCAGGAGGCCGGCACGCAGCTGGGCGAAACGGGCGCTGTCGGCATCCGCCTCCTGGCCACGGCAACGCATCCCCGTCTCGGAGGCAACCGACAGAAGCAGCACCCCGATACCGCAGGCGGGATCGAAGACGGTGGCACCGGCCGGCAGCTCGGGCGCGAAGTGGCACACGGCCCGCACCACACGCTCGGACGTCACCTGGTCGGATCCCGCACGCCGGGCGGAGTCCATGAACCGGTCAGTAAGTCCGTTTACGAGATCGACGGATGCCTCGGTCTCGGCGAGCTGCCGCAGTCGGGCGGCGACATCGTCCGGTAGAGCCCGTTCGGACTCCCCGGTCAGCTCGGCGGCGACCGCGGCCAGGCCCGCGACCATCTGATCCCCGTACGCGGTCCGCAGGGCCTGCCACAACTCGACCTCGGGAGAGACCTCCTGGCCCTTGCGCTGCCTGTCCAGCCAGTCCTGGACTTCGGCGAGCGCGTAGAGCGGGCTGTTCGCGCCGCCCCCCGCCGGTGCGGGGAAGTCGTCGTAGCGCCGGCGCCAGTTGGAGACGGCGGCCCGGGTGACCCCGGCCAGCCGAGCGATCTCCGCACCGGTGACGAGTGGGCCGACCGAGGAAGCGGCGTTGTCCGTCATAGCCCCAGCGTACACGGATCACCACTGAACCTCCAGAGGTGCGATCTGTTGACAACGTACACAAACAAATGGAACTCTCACTCGTGTACTCGGAATGCTCGTGAACCACAGCGACCAGGAGGCACCCCCATGGCGTCGAACACCGCCGTACGCACCGTCTACCGGCTGTCCGGCGTCGCCCCCACCCAGGACGCCATGCTGGACGCCCTTGACCTCGAGCTACTGGACAGGCTCGGCGCCGATCCCCATCTACCCGAGGCGCTCGGGGTCCCGGCCGTGTACGTCACCTGCGGAATGGAGCGCACCGAGGCCCCCTGGTGCGCCCCGATGGCCCGCACCACCGGCATCACCGTCGCCGAAGGCGTCCGGCGCACCGCTGCCGTACTCCTGCTCGCCGTCGACGGCACGGTGTACGCCATCGGCTGCGACCAGGGGTACCGGCTCATCCCCGACCGGCTCAAGGACAAGCGCTTCGGTCTCTCCTTCGCCGTCCGGCAGATGGACCCCAACCTGATCCGTGGCGCGGTCTCCCGGTCCCTCGGGCAGGCGCGCACCGACATCTCCCTGGTGCCGGGCGGCGCCCCGGTCCCGCTGCTCGGCATCCGCGACCCTTCGCGCATCGTGCGCAGCCTGGGCGGCTACCTCGACGAACTACCGCTCACCCGGTCGCGGTACACCCGGGGAAGGGCCGTCAGTGCCCAGGGCGGGTGCGGGCTGAGAATCGCCCTCGGGATCGAACCCGAGGCCCTGCTCTCCGACTTGCGGGCCATCGCCAGGATCTGCCGCGAGGACATCCCGCACCAGGAACTGGAGTTCGTCGACCACATCGCGCCGGTCGAGGACACGACTACCCTCGACGTTCTCGACCAGGCCCTGGACGACCTCCTCGGCCATCCCGCCGACGGACGGATCTCCGTCTCCGTGCCGTCCGAACACCATGCGGCATACGCAGAAGCGACCACTTACGTGACGCGGATCAATAGCTCCGGTGCCTTGCGCTCCGACGACTTCGACCCCGAGTACGTCCTCACCCGGGCCCGACTCACGCAGCCCGGCGAGCGTCTCAGGGCGTTGCGCGAGGGCACCGTGACCCTTGCCCGGGATCGCCGGGCCGGGGTGGTCGACACGCTCGCCGTCACCAGCGCGCTGACGTGGCTGGAGGCCGCGGTCTCCGTGGGCTCCGGACGGTTCTTCCTGATGGACGGTGAGTGGTACGAGGCCGGGTCCGCCTACGTGGACGAGTGCCGGGCGGCCGTGGCGGCGCTGTTCTCGCCGGCGCCCTACGTGTCCCTTCCCGCGTGGATCGACGGTGAGTCCGAGAACGCCTACAACAACAGGGTGGCCGACGAGGAACGGACCGACTGGCTCTGTCTCGACACCAAGAACGTCACCAATCCGCTCCGGCCGAGGGACCAGGTCGAGATCTGCGACCTACTCATGCCCGACGGCACGCTCGTCCTAGTCAAGCGCGCGGGCGGTTCCGGTCCGCTGAGTCACCTGTTCAACCAGGCCAGGGTGGCGGTGGAACTGCTCCAGGAGTCTGCCCGGGTCCGTGCGGAGTTCACCGAGAAGGTAGCCCGGCTCAGCCAGGGCGAACTCGTGCTCCCGGACGACTTCACGCCGAAACGAATCGTCCTCGCCATGCTTCTCAAGAACCGCGAGCACTTGACCCCAGAGTCCATCTTCGGCTTCTCCCAGATCACCATCGCCCAGACCGCAAAGGCCCTCGCGGCACGGGGGGTGACTGTCGAGGTCATCGGAATTGCGGAGAGCAGCGCAGACGTGCTTCCCCTGTCCTCACGTGTCGTGGGGCTCCGGGCGGCGGCCCCCGGCTGAAAGCCCGCAACGCAGGTTTGCTCTCCTCTTCGGCCACAGTGGCGAAGCCTTGGTGTGACGGCCAGGCAGAACGAAGCATGCGTCTCTCCGCGGTGAACCGATGGCATTCTCGCAGAGCGTGAGCACAACAGCCTCATCGGCTGCCCGATCCAGCTCTGCAGCCGAGTCGCCCGGTTCAGTCGAGTCGCAGCGGGCAGGCACACCGAAAGAGTCTCCTGGGACTTTTCTGGGACTTCCGGCCGGATCAACGGGCATGACCATGAAACAGCCAAAAGGAAACTTGCGCAGCTCAGAGGCTCTGGCGAATCAAGCGCGGCAGGTCACGCGGCCTGCTGGTCTCTTCCAGGACATCTGACCGGCTGCCCCCGCCGCCCTCTTCCTGACCTGCAACGGCCTTGGCCGGGAAGGGGGCGGCCGCACTCGTGGGACTTCTCTGGGGCGCTGTTCGGCAGGACGCTCAGGAAGCTGACGCAGCCTCGTGATCAAGCACCCCGCGCGTCACTGCCTCCCCTAACCCCGGACCGGAGCGCCGAGCGCCGTAAGGGCTCAGTGGCGCGGTGCGAGGGGCCTGCACCAGACGCTGTAAAGCCCCCCGAGCGCGGAGCTGAGCAGCACCACCTCCTGGGCGGTAGCTGATCGGCTCATGATGAGCGTGACGCCGACGACCAGGACGGCCAGGAAGGCTGCAATGTCGCCACGTCGTTGCGTAGGCTGAGTGGGCATCAGGATCCCGTCGGGACGTAGTTGCTGCGGAATGGGGGCGGCAGGTGCTTGCCGGCGTTGCCGCCCTGGCCCCGAGTCACCAAGCGAGTGGCTCGGGGTGAACCCATTCTCGACAGATCCTGAGTGCTGTCCTGGGGGGAGCAATGACGTCTCAGTCCGACTGTTAACGCGCGCACGCGCGCTGTAGTGAAGAGTCGGACCAAGGCGTCATGATCGATGGAGGGGAGCTGTGGCCGGAGCTACACAGCATCAGGAGAGGGTCAGCAAGCGAGCGGACAGCGTCAGGGTCCTCGTGCGCGAGAGAGGTCTGCTGGATGTCGTATCTGCTACCGAGAAGCTCTGGTCGAACGGACGAAGCCCCCACAACGTCCGCGTCCGTGACACCTATATCCGCAATCGGCAGATGCCCGACGGTCCACTGTGGACGACTCCCTCTGAGACGCCGGAACTTCCGGTCGGCCCGCCCGTTGACGAACGCAGACGCCCAGCACCTCACATATTACCGCCGTTGGCCCGGCTTCTTGTGTCGCAGGGAGTCGCCATGCAGTTCCATCTGACAGCACTGTTCGTGGCACAGTGCCAAACCCGACCAGGCGGCACGTGGAAGAACATGATTCCACTGAGTCGGAATAGCGCAATTTCCGCCCCGACCTGGCTCGACCTGATGGCGGTGTCTGCCAGCGCCAAAGGAGAGGTCGCCCAGGCTTCCACTTACACCAGGAACAAGCTGCGCCAGTTTCGCTCAGCCCTCAAGTTCTTGTCGGACCGAAACCTGGTGGACTTGGGCAGGTCGGGAGTGGGGCGCAGGTATGAGGGCTTCAAGCTCCTCGCGGAAGACTCGAGCAGCTCAGGTGCAGGGGTAACTGAGTACCGCGTCCCCCGGGACGAAGAGGCACACTTAGAGGTTCCCGCACACTTCTTTACGCGGGGTTGGGTGCATGTGCTGACAAAGAGCGAGATCGCGGCCTATCTCATGTGGCGACATCTTGGCGCGGCCTCTTCATACGCCATGGCCAGCTGGCAACAACGTGCAGGAATATTTGGGCTCTCCCGCGATGTCTATGACACTCATCAGGCTCTTGAAGCATTCGGACTAATCAAGGTGGTCAAGCCCAAGGAACGTCGCGATGACGGAACTTGGCGAGGCTACACCGAAGGAGCACCGCTCTATTCACATCGCGTCCACGTATTACCATCTGGCCTCGCAGCACAATCCCACGAAGTTGTCGAAAAGGCTCTTCGTAAGGCTGCCACGCTTGGGAAGTGGTCCAAGCCTCTGGACGTATAACTTCCGCAATCCCGCCACCCCCTGGTACGCCCGGCGCCTAGGCTGAGGGCGGACGGCGTGCGAGTGCCGGGCCGAAGCGACAGGGCAGGGGACAGCGTGGATCATCTCTTCACCGTCGACGGGTGCTCGGCCACTCCTGTCCCACCGACGGTGCTCGCTGCGGAAGGGCTACTCGAACGCCGGCACCTTCAGGAGTGGGTGATCGAGCATCCGGCTGTGCTCGGCGAGGAGGTGCTCGTGATCACCTCCGAGTTCGATCGGTGGGCTGACACGGATGGCGTGCCCGCACGGGACAGGCTGGACATCCTGGGGCTGGATGCCACGGGGCGTCTCGTGGTGGTCGAGCTGAAGCGCGGTACGGCGGACCGCGATGTGCACCTTCAGGCGATCACCTACGCCGCTCTGGTGTCCCGGTTCGACCTCGACACGTTGGCCCAGGCACACCACAACTTCCTTCAGGGCAGGGGGGAGAGCCTCGAACTTGAAGCGTGCCGGCGGCGCCTCCTGGATCATGTGGATGGGGACTGGAGCCAGGAACTGCTCCAGCGTCCCAGGCAGGTGATCATCGCCGCCGGCTTCCCCAAGCAGGTCACCCACACCGTGGTCTGGCTGTCGGAGATGAACCTCGACATCGACCTCATCCAGGTGGGTCTCTGGAAGGTTCAGGACCAACTCATCGTTGGCTTCACCAAGCTCTACCCCACCCCAGAAGTCGAGGAGTTCACGCTCGCTCCGGCCCGGATCGAGGCCAAGGCAGCAGCGCGGAAGCTGGAAGAGCGTTCGCGCACCCGCAATGCCGTACACGTCCTCGTCGAGGCCGGTCTGTTGCCGGACGGGACCCGGATGCGGCTGGTGCCGAGACACGGCGTGACGGAATCCCTCCGCGAGGCCATTCATGCATGGGTGGGCGAGGACAGCAGTCGCGGGGCCGCCACCTGGAGCAATGGCACCGCCAAACCGCTGACTTGGGGGGCCGATGGCAACCCGTACTCACCGACGGGGCTGGCCAACCACATCTTCACCAGCGTGACCGGCCGCAAAGCCGACGGCATACAGGGCACGACCTGGTGGGATGTCGACACGAGCGATGTCCCGGACACGGTTGATCCCGACGAGTGGGCGGCGCTGGCGGGATTCAGTCTGGCGAGTCTGGCCAGGCAACTGAGGGGCTCCGCCAAGGACTGGACAACCCTCCACAGTCTGCTGGCCTCCCTGCCCTCCGGACGGTGGACGACCTATGGGGACGTGGCGGCCGCGGTCGGGAGCCACGCTCTCCCGATCGGTACGCACCTGGCCACCTGCGGCCAGTGCCCCCACGCATGGCGGGTCCTGAACGCTGCGGGCCGCATCAGCCGCGGCTTCCGGTGGACCGATGCCACCCGCACAGACTCCCCCGCCGATGTCCTGGCGGCCGAGGGCGTCAGCTTCGACGCAGGGGCAGCCGATCCGAGCTCCCGCCTGACCGTGGACGCGCTGAAGAGCCTCCTGGAGGATTGAACGCGATCCGTCGCCGAAGCGGTCGTCGGATCGCGACGGTGGCCCTTGACCGAGCCGACCGCGGGGGGCGCCCCTGGGGATTTCGGCAGGGGGACGGCAGCACCCTCAGTCAGCACCGTGCAGCCCCCACCTCAACCCCTCCCCTCCGGCGTGAGTACCACGAACTCCGCGCCCGCGGGGTCCGTGCAGACCGCGAGGCGGCCGACGCCCTCGGCGGTTTCGGGGCCCATGGAGAGGGTGCCGCCGTTGCCGGTTGCCAGGCCGACGGTGGCGTCGCAGTCCTGGCAGCCGAAGACCGGGTGCCAGTACGGCTTTCCGCCGGGGCCGAGCAGGTCCGCGGGGACGCCCATGAGGCCGCCGTGCATCCGTTCCTCGCTGCAACCGGCGGGGGTGAGCAGGGTGTAGGTGCCACCGCCGCCGGGGAGCGGCATGTCCTGGGTGCTCCAGCCGAAGACGGACTTGTAGAAGGTCTGCGCGGCGGCGGGATCGGTGGTGTAGAGCTCGGTCCAGACCAGCGTGCCCGGTCCGTCCGCGGCCTCGACTCCCGGGTACCTGGCCGGTTCCCAGACGGCGAACTCCGCTCCCTGCGGGTCCGTGAGCTGGGCGAACCGCCCGTCGTCCGTACCGACGCCGGCCGGCGCCACACGGACCGAGCCGCCCGCCCGCTCCACCGCTTTGACCGAGGCGTCCGCGTCGGAGGTGTGGAAGTAGAGCGTCCAGGCGGAACGGGCGCCGTCCTCGGTGAGCGGGCCGACCGCGCCGACGGCCTTGCCGGCCAGCCGGAAGAGGGTGTATCCGCCCGCGCCCTGGCCGCCGTGCGGTTCGGCCTGCCAGCCGAACACGGCCCGGTAGAAGGCCGTTGCGGCCTCGACATCCGGGGCACCGAGGTCGAGCCAGCACGGGGAGCCGGGAACGAAGTCAGTAGTGATCATGGCGATTCCCTTCGCGGATCCTCTCTGCTGTCAGCCTGACATCCGGCCCCGGCCCTCGCCCGTCGGCCGGAATTCGGCGTCCGCGCCCGCTCTTGCTAGCCTGACGCGCGCTCGTCAAGAACGCTCGGCGAGCGCATCACCAATCGAACGCGCGTATAGGTACGCGCTCAGAGCGGCCGCCCAAGGGGGCGGCCGTTTGCACGGGGGAGAAATAGCTATGCAGTTTCGCCATGTCCGCGCTGTTGCCGCATGTGCACTGGTGGTCGTCGCGCTGACCGGTGCCCGGCATTCGCACGGCGGGGGCTGCGGCAGCAGCCACAGCTCCAGTTCCAGCTCCAGCGGCGGCTACAGCAGCAGCGACGGCGGTTACAGCAGCTCCGGGAGCACCACCAGCAGCGGCACCACCACGGGCGGTTCGCCGACCGCCGGCTCCACCACGCCGCCCGAGTCGGACATCCGGATCAGCGACTGCCAGGTCGACAGCGCGGCCGGGACGCTGAGCGCCAAGCTGAGCGTGACCAACGGCAACTCGCAGGGCACGGCGTCCTACAACGGCACCGTGCAGTTCACCGACGAGACCGGCGCCACCTTCGGCTCGGCGCAGATCTCCGTCAGCGGGGTGGCCGCCGGCCAGACCCGGCCCGCCTCGGTCTCCGGCACCTTCCTGAAGGGCCCCGACGGCCAGGGGCCGGGCTCGGGCAAGTGCAAGCTGGGCCAGGTCTGGAAGGTGAACAGCTGAGGCGCCCAACGGGCTGAGGCGGTCGCGGACTTCAGGGCCGCGACCGGTACAGCTCCTTGGCGATGATCGAGCGCTGCACCTCCGTGGCGCCCTCGTAGATGCGCGGCGCCCGGACCTCGCGGTAGAGGTGCTCCAGCAGATGGCCGCGGCGCAGCGCGCGGGCGCCGTGGATCTGCACGGCGGCATCGACGACGTACTGCGCGGTCTCGGTCGCCAGCAGCTTGGCCATGGCCGAGCGGCGGGCGAGGCCTGGGGCCCCGGTGTCGTACGCGGAGGCCGCCGCGTAGACCAGGAGGCGGGCGGACTCGACCCGGGTGGCCATCTCGGCGAGCTGGTGGCCGACGGACTGGAGGTCCTTGAGGGGACCGCCGAACGCGGTGCGCGCGCCCGCATGCGTCAGCGCCGCCTCCAGCGCGGCCTGCGCCATGCCGACCGCGAAGGCGCCGACGCTCGGCCGGAAGAGATTCAGCGTGGCCATCGCGACGGCGAATCCGCCGTCCACCTCGCCCAGCACGTCCTCCCTGGTCACCGGCGTGCCGTCGAAGACCAGCGTGCCGATCGGATGCGGGCTGAGCATGTCCAGGTGCTCGCCGGTCAGGCCGGGGCGGTCGGCGGGGACGAGGAAGGCGGTGATCCCGCGCGCCCCCGCCGCGCCGCCCGTCCGGGCGAAGACGGTGGCGAAGTCGGCCTCGGGGGCGTTGGAGATCCAGCACTTCTCGCCGGTGAGCCGCCAGCCGTCCGGGCCGTCCGGCTCGGCGGCCAGGGACAGCGCGGCGGCGTCCGACCCCGCACCCGGCTCGCTCAGCGCGAAGGACGCGACCGCCCGGCCGGCGGCCACCTCCGGCAGCCAGCGGTCCCGCTGGGCGGCGGTCCCGGACTGCACCACCGGGTAGGCCCCCAGGCCCTGGAGCGCCAGCGCGGTCTCCGCCTCCGTGCACTCCTGGGCGAGGGATTCCCGCAGCAGACAGAGGTCCAGGGCGCGCAACGCGCCGTCGGCGGGGAACAGACGGCGCAGCAGGCCCAGTTCACCGAGGGCAGCGACCAGCGGGCGGTTGACCCGGCCCTCCTCGCCCTTCTCGGCCAGCGGACTCAGCCGTTCGGCGGTCAGCGCGCGCAGTTCGGCGCACCATTCCTGCTCGTCCGGTCCCAGCGCGAATACGGTCACGAGGCGGCTCCCTGGTAGCGGTCCTCTATCGCGGTCTGTTGACTGCCGTCACGAACACGTTACGCTGACGACGGATCCGAACGGCAGTCCTCGACCGCAGAACGCGCAGCAAACCGAGCAGTCCCCGATCCCGGCCGCCCGTCGGCCACCCGCCCAAGGGGGCACCCGTCATGGAGCTACGGTCCTCGGCCCATACCGACACCTTCGCGCGCGACCGGCTGCCGCCCCACGACCAGTGGCCGCTCCTCACCGATCTGGGCTATCCCGACCGGCTGAACTGCGGTGCCGAGCTGCTGGACGGCACCATCGCCCGGCTCGGTGCCGACCGGCCCGCGGTCCGCGACGCGAGCGGCCCCGTCTGGACGTACGGTCAGCTGCGCGCCCAGGTGGACGCGATCGCCCATGCGCTCACCGACCGGCTGGGGGTGCTGCCGGGCAACCGCGTCCTGCTGCGCGGCCCCACCACGCCCTGGCTGGCCGCCTGCTGGCTCGCCGTGATGAAGGCGGGGGCGGTCGCGGTGACGGTGCTGGCCGCCCAGCGCCCCGAGGAGCTCGCCACGATCTGTGCGATCGCGCAGGTGCGGTTCGCGCTGTGTGAGGTGCGGGCCGTCGACGATCTCGCCAAGGCCGGGGTCCCGGGGCTGCGGATCACGACGTTCGGCGGGGACGGTCCGGACGATCTGCGGCAGCTCGCCCGGCCGGGCGGCGCGCCCTACCCTGCCGTGGCGACCTCCGCCGACGATGTCGCGCTGATCGCCTTCACCTCGGGCACCACCGGGCGCCCCAAGGGCTGTATGCACTTCCACCGCGATGTGCTCGCCATCGCGGACACCTTCTCGGCGCAGGTGCTGCGCCCGGAGCCGGACGACGTGTTCGCCGGCAGTCCGCCGCTGGGCTTCACCTTCGGCCTCGGCGGACTGGTCATCTTCCCGCTGCGGGCGGGCGCGTCGGCCTTTCTCGCCGACTGGGGCGGGCCGGAGCAGCTGCTCGGCGATATCGCGGCGCACCGGATCTCGGTGCTGTTCACCGCGCCGACCGCCTATCGCGCGATGCTGCCGAAGCTCCCCGGGCACGACGTGTCCTCGCTGCGCCGGTGTGTGTCGGCCGGGGAGAATCTGCCGGCCGCGACCTGGCAGGCCTGGCACACGGCGACCGGGCTGCGGATCATCAACGGCATCGGCGCCACCGAGCTGCTGCACATCTTCATCGCGGCCGCCGACGACGCGATCCGCCCCGGGATGACCGGACTGCCGGTCCCCGGCTTCCAGGCGCGGGTGGTGGGACCGGACGGCGCACCGCTGCCGGACGGCGCGCCGGGGCTGCTGGCGGTCCGCGGGCCGACCGGCTGCCGCTATCTCGCGGACGCCCGGCAGACGGAGTACGTACGGGACGGCTGGAACATCACCGGCGACACCTACGTCCGCGAGCCCGACGGCTACTTCCGCTATGTGGCCCGCGCCGACGACATGATCATCTCGGCGGGGTACAACATCGCGGGGCCCGAGGTGGAGGACGCGCTGCTACGGCACCCCGATGTGACCGAGGCGGCGGTGGTCGGCCGACCCGACGAGGACCGCGGGCAGGTGGTCGTGGCCCATGTCGTGCTGCGGGACGGCGTCCCCCGGGGTGACGACACCGTCGTCGCGCTGCGCGCCTTCACCAAGACCCGTATCGCGCCCTACAAATGCCCGCGCGAGATCGTCTTCCACACCTCGCTGCCGCGCACCCCGACCGGCAAGCTCCAACGTTTCCGGCTGCGGGAA
>Ga0207426_1000701_pt1 | contig 39655 bp, 47 predicted proteins | sample AraplaMF_Cvi_mMS_FD_184265 | JGI IMG/M metagenome (GOLD analysis project Ga0207426, IMG submission 184265) | Arabidopsis root microbial communities from the University of North Carolina, USA - plate scrape MF_Cvi_mMS (SPAdes) (version 2) | ecosystem: Host-associated > Plants > Roots > Endosphere... | reverse complement strand
ATCGGCGAAAGAACCGATGCTGTGGCAAAGATTGCGCCAGCAGCGGCGGAAGTGAACAGTTTGCCAGTCATCGTGAACCTACCTTTCATTCAGATGGGCACGTTCACCAGCTCGGGCGGCGCCACTCCTTTGGCTGACCATCACCGTGCCGGTTCGTTAGGGACAATGGTCGAAAAGAGGTTTAGTTCCGGCAAAAGTTGCGGGAAACATCGCCTCGGCGAGGGCAAAATAACGCGAAAAATCAACGGACAACGTCCAGATCAATACAACCAAAACAATTGTTTCCGCAGCTCGGTTGCAGCGATGAATACGCGGATGACGCCCGTCTCGTGGACGCAAAAGGCGCATAAAGAAGGTCCAAACGGTGTCAACGCAGATGGCGATCAATATCCGCTCGCCGTGACTTGCTCCGGCGCGGGTCGCGCGATCCGAGATATGCATTTGGTTCGAGAGCCGGAGTAGGGCTGGTAGGTGTCGTCCTCAAGCCGATAGGATGCGTATCTGGTAGAGCACCACGCAACATGATCGTCGGCTGGCTGAGACGCTGCAAACGGTGACACTGCTTCATCCGAGGGCGACGATATGCAAGGACGTTTCTCCCCACTGAACGATAGGTAGGTATCGGTTTTGGCATTGTAGGAGCGATACCTTGCGGTGCACCATTCAGTGTGTCTTGTTGTCGAATCGACAAGGGTACGAGCCTCATCGGTCGATGGACGCGAGGTAACCGTTTTCGCCGTGCGAAGCTGAATGCGTAGTTGATCCTCTGCATAACTGGAGAGCAGGGGCGGCAACCTTTGATAGCGCTGCTTGGATAAGTCCACCGGACGGGGCTCCACGGTCCAAAGGTCGGGCGCCTCCTCCACGCGCAAAGCGGGGCGGTTGGGCTGCGCTACCATATGGGACGCAACAGAGGCGCCACCGACGCACAGGCTTGTTGCGCTTGCGATCGAAAATGCCAGTGATGCCGCCGCCTTCATCCGAACCTCCAAACCGCCTCAGTGCCAAACTCGACATCTGCCGCAGCGGGAACGCGGGGCAAAAACGTTGAGTTCCATTTCGGGGCTTAGGTCTGATGTACGACGGACTTTGGTCTTAAGAGCACTGCGATGGATGCCTTCAAAAGTGTCAAAACTGAGCGTAGCAGCCATAGAGAGTGGGGCTAGCGGGATCACGCTCGAACACGGGCGAAACCTGCACCGCCGCCATTTCGGCGTGCCCAGTAATAGCCGTGAGGGCGTAGCTGCCTGGGATCGTTTTCGAGGCCGTTCTGACGCCGAGTGACGTCGTCTTGATGCTATCTTGGAAAGACAGAAGCGCTGCCGAGGGATTTTCGAACACCGCCAAGGCCGGCGAAGATATTCGGATGCGTCGCGCCCGTGTCATAAGGGATTACGGAATGTTTGACCGGCGCGACGCTCCTCAGTAGTACCTCGACGTTCGAGGCTCCGAAACGCTCCATTTTGATCCACGGGGCAGAATCTTTGGTCGGACTGCCCGCTCATAGCAAGGGGAGCACCCGCCCTGAGTTGGAACTGGTCGGCACATTCGACCGGATGAAGCCAAGCCTCGCGACACTACGCCGATCCACTTTCCTGCCGGCACTTCCATGCAAGGGCAGATGCCGATCCGTTTCGGCGGCCCTCATATCGAGATCCGCGCCTTCCCGTATCTGCAGGATCCTGTCAGAGTACTCACGATGACGATCCCTTGTCATCGTCAACGACCTTGGTATCGGGGCGGTCACCTTTATCGGCGTGTTCCGTCTGCCAGCGCCCGTCGGCAAGCTGATAGGAGATTTCGGCGTCGCGGCCTTCGACATGTTGTCGCTGTGCCGCGGATTTGGCGGCAGCAAGGGCGGTGCCATGATCGGGGAAGGTCTCCGACCAGACATCGCCCAGGCGATATCCGTACCCGCCGTCATGCTCGCCCACGTGATATGTGATCGTCGTCATGGTGTTTTCCTTCTTCGATTTTGGTTTTCAACTGGTGCGCGGTGGCTATGTTCCAATCCGAACGGCGATAAAGGGCGATGTTGACCGCCGGATGCGATTTACCTCAACTTCACGCCGCCCAGGAATAACGGACAGACTGTCTACAAGCCCCACGTCGGCGATGTTCCCGTCGATGGCTTCCGGTCCATCAGCCTTTACAATGCTGATGGTTATTTGCAAAAGAACGACTTGAACGCCTGTTCGCTCAACAACACGGCGAAGAAGGGTGCGGATGGATCGGCCGACATCCAGTTCGGTGGCTGCGACGGCAAGGTGATCAACTGCCTGACCATCATGCCCGGCTGGAACGATACCCTCAGGCTCTATCGTCCCCACCCCAATACTCTGGACGGGAAATAGAAATTTCCGGAGTTAGTTGCGGCTGATTAGCGCGTGCCAGGCAACGGTTCCCTTTGGTGTGTTCTGTCAGTGGAAGTGATCTTCCGTTGCCGCCCGTTGCGGACCTTCTTCCGGGTGCTTATCGGATCTCACAAGGTCTGACCATGTTTCCCGCAGCTACTGTCTCGTCCTCGGCTCTTTTCCACGGAGCGCAATCTTGAGGGTCACCCTGCGACCTCCATAATCCGATGGGTCGCATAGAAATTCATTTCAAACATTCTTGGGTTGCGTTAAAATTACCCATGGCCCACCCTCGGTTTGACCTGGATAAAGACCAATGGGGCAACGGCTGGTCGGTATACGACATCTTCACCGGCATGACCGTTGTACTAGATGGTCAAGAACTCAGCGCCCTCGATTACGAAGACGCAGATGAGCTGTGTGACCTGTTGAACCTAGAAGACAGCTTGAGAAACACAAAGGTTACCCTTCAGTAATCCCTGAGATGGGAGGCCTTTGCCGCCCCTTCGTTCGATGGCCGAAATCGACCGAAGTCCTTCGAGCGTACCCTACCAAACTAGTTCGCTGTGCTTTTGTTTTCCCATCGGGAGGTTACGATAATGGCACGCCAATGGTGGAACCAACCAATAACAATTGAATGTCGTCAGGTCGGAAGATACGTCACGATCAACAGTACAGAAAGAGCAACCCATTACATGCTGCAGGAGTGGGCGGGAGAAGAAACTGGCGAAATTTTTGAAGCTGCCAAACAAGCGCTGCTTGATGCCCGTAAAGGAAATGTCACGGTTGATGATGCCCGCAGCGCCTTCATAGCAGCCGCACAGGAAGCGGGAATATTTTTCTTCAAGCCGTCGTAATAATGCTGTGTTCTCTAATCGATTACACATAAGAAATCTCTTCAAAACATTCCGTGATCGCGCTAATATTATCGTATGAAGCCCGGCAGGTACCATCGTAGGAAAAACGACTGGAACCGTTACTGGACGGTGATCGACGTGTTCACCGGCCAGACCGTCGTTGTCGATGGGCTTGTCGTCGACTGCCTCACCGACGAGGAGGCGGACTATCTGGTTGACCTCATGAACCTGCAAGACATGCTACACCGGAAGGGCCTCGAACTGGACTGAGCATTCCGAGTAGGAGTGGCGGCTATTGCATGCCCGATAGGACGCAGAAATTTCTATCAAACGTTCTGGAGTAGCGGTAAAATCCACACATGGCGACGCTCAGGTACGATGTCAAAAAGAACGAGCACAACAGTTACTGGACGGTGGTAGACGTACGCACCGGGGAGCCTGTTGTTATCCATGGGGTACTTATCGGCTGCCTCACTGCCGAAGAGGCAGACTACATTGTCGATCTCCTGAACCGCCACGAGCTGATCCGTAAGGGATCCCTTACTCTGCACTGAACGTTCAGGGTATTGTCACCGAGCGCACATCTAATTGCACGCTCAGCCGTTTCTATCAAAACAATATGAAGGTTGGGACGTTAAGCTCACTACTGACTTCCTCGGGTGAGCGATCATGGCCCCCATCAGGTATTCGGCGAGAGAAGACCTTCACGGCACTTGGTCGGTATTCGATACCGTCACCGAGCACGAAGCCCAGATGCTTGGCGTGTTGCTCATCGGTTTAAGTGGACAGTTGGCCTTCGACATGGCCTATCTGCTGAACTTGGAGGAGCGCAGGAAAAACCCGGCGCAGTGAGACTGAACCTCCCGCGACAAAAAAGACTATCGCATACACTAGAGGAGCACGTTAATGTCATCTTATGAAGGCCCGGAGGTTTCGCCCCAAGAAGACAGGCAATGGCTTTTGGTCGGTGATCGACGTGTTCACCGGAGAGGTGGTCGTGCTCCACGATATCGAGGTTGCATGGCTTGAAGACAAGGACGAGGCCGACGATACGGCCGATCTTCTGAACCACCGAGACGAGGAACGTTGGAGTGTCCTGAGGGACACCTGAGGCTACGCGTTACGCCGAGAGGCTCTTGCCTATTCCTGTATCTCTTCTGGTACCTGATATCAAATCGCCGACCGTAGGTACTGGGCCGGCTCATCTTGTGCTGCATGGTATCCCAGGACACATATAACATGGTGACATGGGCCAGGTCGCGGATGGTCTCTCTCCCTATTTTCACGCGCGTTGAAATCTGGCACCGGACTGATCCGAGCCGTCAGCTTCGAATGAAGCCGGTCATATCGAAGACAGCTGCGTTGCCCTGGACTTCCCGAAGCCCCTTGTAGGAAGCATGTCGAAGATTGCCATCATCGGTCCAGCCGCGAAACTCGATCTCGGCGATGAGCACCGGTTGGACGAAGACGAAACGGTTGCCCTTCACGGCCACGACCGGCCGCCTCGTCTTCAACCCGGCGAGGGTCTTCTTCAGATACTCAGCATCCCCCGCACTGAAACCTGTCCCGACCGATCCGACGTAGATCCAATCGAGGCCGCGTCTGCCGGCGAGCAGCAGGCTGCCGATGCCGCCACGGGCCGATGTCGATTGCTCGTAACCGACGATCATGAAGCTCTCGCTTTGGACGCACTTGATCTTTAGCCAATCACCGGTGCGGCCACTGCGGTAGCGCCGGTCTCGATGCTTGGCGATGATGCCTTCCAGACCAAGATGGCAGGCGTGTTCGAGGAGCGTTGATCCGTCCAGCGCAAGCTCATCCGAGAGCCGGATGGCACTCGATTCCGCCTCGGGCACGAGATCCTCGAGCAGGTGGCGCCGGACGGAGAGCTCGGTACCTGTTAGATCGTGTCCGTCCAGATAGAGCAGGTCAAAGGCGTAGAGGATGGATTCGGCCGAAACCCGCTTTCCCCCTCGACCTCCCAGCGAGCGCTGTAACGCACCGAAATCCGATTTCCCCTGATCGTCCAGAACCACGGCTTCCCCATCCAGTATGGCGGTCGTCACGCCGAGCTGTTTTGCAGCTGCAACGATCGCCGGGAAGCGGGCGGTCCAGTCGTGACCTCCGCGGGTGACGATGCGAACCGCTTTCGGCTCGACGTGGATGGCCAATCGATAGCCGTCCCACTTCACTTCATAGAGCCAATCGTCGCCCACTGGTACGGTTTGCTTCAGTAGCGCAAGGCAGGGCTCGATCCTCGCGGGCATGGGATCGAAGGGCAGACTTGGCTGGTCGCGATCGCGCTTGCGGATCGGACGAGACTGCAGCGTTGAGTGGGACTCATCGAGCAAGGGCAGAGGGGGGCGGCGCGGGCGCATCATCCCGACCGATCAGCGTCCACGGACTTCAACAGTTCAGCCACCGCCGCCTCATAGCGGTCGTCGAACCTGTTGAAGGCGATCCGCTCCGTCGACGATGCCGCCGTGTAAAGGGCGACCGGAAACGCGACTTCTCCAAACTTGATATAGCCTTTCCAATTCGCTCGCGGGGCAACCATCTGCGCGGACTCCTGACGCAGCCAACGCGACTCAACCCAACCACCGAGCAATTGTTCCGAGTAGAAACGAATCTAAATTCAAAGGCCTAGGACGGATGCGCCGTCCGTCTGGCCGGTCACGAACAGGCCTTTGAGTTGCTGCATCTTTTGAAGTGGCGAGCGTTTTCATCGGCCGGAACAAAGACCAAGCGTGTCATCGATTCTCTTAAGATCAAACGCCCCACATGCGGCAACGAGAATGGTGCATTCACGGAGAGCGTTGCTGCCAGCCGAGCCTGATCGGCGCCGGAAGGTGAAGGCATAGTTCGGACGACGGCCACCCAAATTTTGATCATGGGCGAGCCATTGGCGACACCGGTCTCCTTCGGATAAATGGCAGGGACTGATCGCAAGGCGGGTAACATCCGCACGAGTGACATCCAGAGATTGTACGTTGTCAATGACTGGTCCAAGTTGGTCTCGGGCGATTTTTCAGCCAGTCCGGAATGATTGCGTGGCGAGCATTGCTTGTGTCGCGCCGTGTGGAACACCAGGTGTTCGCCGTCGTTTTAGCCGCGGAGGAAACGCCCATGTCGAAACATCTCTGGAACGGCCCTGTGACGGTCGCAACCCGCGACCCCGGCAAATACCTGACTATCAACGATACAAAACGAGCGATGCAATTTCTGCTGCAGGAATGGCCAAAAGACAAACCGGATAAGCTACATGCTCTGGCGAAGAAGATTTTGATCAATGCGCACGAAGGGCGGGCCTCGGTGGATGACGCCCGCGACGCCTTCATGGCGGCGGCCGTCGCGATTGGAATCTTGTGGAGAGACTGACATCGAGCAGAAGGTTTTTGACCAGCGGCCGGGGGATGCCTCGTTGAAGCAGGGGTACTTTCTCGGGAACGGCCATCGGAAGGGTATGGCAACAAGCCGTTCCTCCGGACCATAGCAGGTCAACTCGGGGCCCGATTGCCTTCAACTGGACGAGGAGCGGCGTGTTGGTAGCGCGGCGAATGAAGCAAGACCAACTGGTCTACCAAGAAGCTCCGTGATCCAAGGCGGTGTCCCAGTGCGTCTCAGCTGCAATCCGGTCTTTCCAGACACACGTCCCAGTTCTCTCTGTCTCAAGGAACTTCGAATGTCAGTTTGGAGTTCCTGTATCGTCGGCTTCGGAGAAACCAATGCCAGCAAGTGGTCCTTCCAAAGAACCGGTCGCGGAGCTCGTCTCACGGCTTGAGGCTATGACGGATGATGAGGTCTTTGCCGCAATGGACGCGCTGGAAACGGCGAGCGAGAGGCGAAAGATGCCAAGCGGGAGGAGATCCTTTCGCGGATCGCGTTGATCGAGGATGAAATCGAACGGCGCTTTCCCGGGCAAGTACTCGCACCATATCGCGATTGGAAGAAAAGCAGGCCGCTGCTGTGAGCACGTTCGTCGCCGCGGCGGGCAGAAACAACCAAGGAGGAAACGATGAGCACTTCTGACACAACGACGGACCACAAGACGATCCAGAGGTGGGCGCAAGCGCGGGACGGGCGTCCTTCCGTGATCCGCACGAAAGGGAAGGGCGGCGTGCTTCGCATCGACTTCGGAGAGAAGGACGAGGAGTTGGAGGAAGTCAGCTGGGATGAGTTCTTCAAGATCTTCGACCAGAACAAGCTGGCGTTCCTTTACCAGGACAAGACGAAGGACGGAAAGACTAGCCCCTTCAGCAAATTTGTTGAGCGGGATTGAATTGGCGGTGCCAAGAAATCATGATCCTGGTCTGATGGGAGCCTGGGCGGGGATGGATAGGTTCTTCGGGTAAGGACCGTGCGGCGATCCAGCCTAGCACGCCCCGCTCGATCGCACAGGTTACGTCGACTGGGTATCGGCTCTGCAATATCAGCGAGCAGTGTCTGCCGGTCATTCGGATTTCTGCGGGTGGCGGCCATTCGGTCTGGAACTGCGTCGCGTGGACAAAGGATGATGACTGCCCCTAACGGACGATGATAAGTCAATCAACGAGGTAATAGCGGCGTGCAGTTTTTCCGGGTCTGCGGGCTTTGGCAGCAAGATGCCGGTTTTGAAGTCGGCATGAAGGTCCGCAGAGGAACTTCCCGAATATAAGATAAATGGCACCGATCGATCGCTGAGCGTGCGGGCGGTGTCCGTACAATAGCCATCCCGCAAATGCGGGTCGACGATGGCTAAGGTGGGGGTGTTGGCCTTAAGCCACTCATCTGCGTCATTGCAGCTCGAAAATGTCGCGACATCGGTCCATCCGGCTCGATGCAACAGATCCTCGACGTCAATGGCAATGAGTGGCTCATCCTCAAGCAGGAGTATAGGACCGGACATGTCAGCTCCACTCTGCAGACAGTAGGAGGCGAAATTGGATACCGCTCGCCCGATACGATAGCACACAACCCTTAAATTCAAAGCGTCATTCACTTGGGTCGAAAATATCCTTTCGCAAATTATGTGACGTGGCCTCCAAACGGAACACTTGGAAGGTGACGGTGTTAGTTGTCATTGGGAGACAAGCCGATGACGCACATTTCTATAACGCCGATCCAAGTGAAGGTCTTAGCCGGCGGTGGATTAAAAAAAGCCTCAACCGTCCATGACCTCAAGATGATCTTGCTGCATTATTGGCCGGTGACCGATGGGCCATCCTTCGTCAACGCTTTGGTAGCGTGTCAAGAAGCGCTGGACGGCGGCAAGTCCGTGGAGAAGGCACGAGAAGCGTTCTTTATGGCCGCTCGTGAGGCTGATGTCGCCGTTGTCGGCGAGTAAGCCAATATTCCTGCGAGCGAGTATCACAAGAAAGCCCCAGGAGATTTTGTTGAACGGAGCATTGAGTACCGTCGCGGGTATTGATGCGGACTGGCAAAGCCACTCAAGCCCCAAGCTGTTTCAATGACTGATGAGCTTTTAAAAACGGCGCCCAGCAGCCCGGCGATGTGGCCGGGCTTGCGCCTCAAGGCGAGCTATTCCATCTAGTCGCGTCGGAAGCCCTGATCCTGGCTCTGGCCAAATCTGTTCTGCGACTGCGACTGCGACTGGCCGCCGGTCGGCTTATCGTCGGCTTCCGCCTCCGTCTTGCGGACGGTGTCGTTCACGGTCTCTGTGCGGCCACTGGCAGTCTTGCGGGGGCCCTTTTCCTCGATGACACTGGCGTCCTTCGCAACAACGGCCTCTTCGTGATGCTCCTCGGCCAAGATTGTACGATCCTGCAAGGCGCGGTCAGCATCCGTCAGGGTGCGGTCGACAGTGCGACGTTCGATCTCGGCGTTTTCGTCGCGAAGTTTGACGTCCTCACGAACCGGCGTTTCGATCCTATAGGCGCGGACACGTACCGAACCATTGTTGACGTCCCGTTTGCCGACGCGGAGTTTCTCCTCGACCACGGGAATCGTTTCGTCGCGATCCGTGGCGAACGCATCCTCACGCGAGGCGGCAGCCTGCTGCGTGCGCTCGACACCGCTCACACCGGCATTGCGTTCGTAGCTCGCGAACGCTTCGTTCGACCGCTGGGCATCCCAACCTTCCTTTCGCCAGGTATCGGCACGCTCATCGATATCGATCGAACCTTCGTCGTCGAGGATATCGTGCGCCGTCTCGTAGCTTGCATCGTCGACCTGTACGGAGACCAGGAAGCCGCCGCGGCGAAGGCCTTCGGCGTAGGTCGCGCGGTCTTCTTCAGGCAAGAACCAGTCCGACAGACTGGCCCAGAAGCCAGAGCGGTTGTTGCTAGCTGTCGTCGCTACATCGCTATCGGACTCGTAACCGGGCATAAAACGGATGGCGCACTCGGGAATGCCCGCCCCCTTCAGACGTTCGACGGCGCTCTCGGCGTCAGAACGGCTGTCGAAGAATGCCGTCAGGGTGTTATTCGCGGTGCTCGCCGCGACGGACGAGGTGGTCTCATTGTAGGTGCTAACCATCTGATATCTCCTTCTGCGAGCCTAACGAAGGCGATTCCCGATAGTTCCCGAAAAATCCAGGTCGGGCTCAAAGCCGCTCGACATGACTTGCACACGCGACAACTCGTCCTGTCGAAGGCGGTAACCCCGTCGCGATCTGGAAAAGCTGGGCGGACGAGGTCACTGGGTTCGGTATAGAAAGCCGACATCATGTCGCCGAGAAAAACCGCTGCGACCTTGCGCGTGCGATCTCCCATTTCCTGCGGTCCGACATGGAAACCCTCCGGATGGAGGTGGCCAGAAATGTACTGACGCGGATACGCTGTTTGACTGGTGTGGCTCGGCCTCGGTGCCCACCAGACTTGAACGCTATTTCGGTCGAGCAGCTGCGATGGAGCGCGCAGTGTGGGCGACACGTTCGGTGTTCCGGCAAAGGGCTTACGGACGCCTACGTCCAGATGGGAGCGATGCCAAACTTCGCTTGCGCTCCCTATCTGCCGGACTGCCGCGCGCTAGAGAGCCCGAAGGTCTTCTGCGGCCGTCTTACCAGACCGCCGGTCCTTCGTCGGCTCGTAACTGAGCTTCTGCCCGTCTTTCAGGCCGTGCAGGCCTGACCGCTCGACTGCAGAAATATGCACGAAAACATCCGGCGAACCATCGTCCGGCTGAATGAACCCATAACCCTTTTCAGAGTTGAACCACTTAACAGTACCAGTTGCCACTTGAAGTCCTCGCTTGCTTCCTGCGGATCGCGAAATAGGGCGCGAAAGCGCGCCCGACAAGACCCTGCCCAAGAGAACGATGATGGTCGAGGAGTGCGGCATCGCCCAATGGCTCAACGGCCACGAAAGCTCGAAGCGGAACGAACGGTTCCCGTCGGTGTTGTGCTTGAAAGGAGTACGACCATGGGAACCAACGACACAAATGCTACGCCCGAGCAACGTCGCCCGAAAGACGTAAGGACGATACCGGAAAAGCCCGAGCCGGGCGACAAGGAATCGCTTGCTGCTCCTACCGTGCAAAGGCCGGGAGCCAAGGATGAAAGCGAGCGCCCGATCGTCAATCCGGTGACGGGCGGCGCGCTTTGACGTGGCGGCCATTGCTCCACCCTGTCTCGCGGGCTACCAAACCTTTGCTGACGTTTGGTCGAGAGATTTGCCGAGTATTACAAGTCTATGATGCATAGCGGCTGCTTTGACCCTTGGCCATTGATCGCCAGAGGAATTTGAAACCCAAACTTGTTCAGAAGGCGTTCCGGTTTGGCAGACCAGAGTGGTTCGAAGCCCTGATACGCGAGAGGCGTTCCGGCATGTAGGCTAGCCCACCCCAAGTCCGCGGAGCGCGCCTCGCGCCTCCTGGGCTTGAGAACCTCGGCGATCAAAGGGTTTAAGGACGCAGGCAGCGGTCGCTGGGAAATGACGGTCGGCTTTGTGTCGAAGTAGCGATCAATCAAACTCTGCGCTATGTCGATCCGGCGAGGCCCTCTCTGCGTCAAATCCATGATGTCGCGAGCAAGCCGCGACACGACGCGGAAATTTGACATCGGTTATTCCATCAGCGGCCACCTACTTCGCCCTGGCCGGCGCGGTAAAGGCGGCGATCGCTGCCTCGGCATGCCCCGCCTCGCGTAAGAGACGCCGGGTGAGTTCCACTGTCGGTCCGCTCAAGGCACCGTCAGGCCGGATAAGGTGGAATGAAACGTGGTAGTCCAACGACCGGTCGGAAATCGGAACCAGGCTACCGGAAGCCAGTGCTGCATCTGAAAGCGGCGGCCGCGCCAACGCAATGCCTACACCCTGAACACAGGCATCAATGACAAGATTATAGTCCTCAAACCGACGATCCTGGCCGCGGGGCAGATACTCGACATCCTCGACCGCGAGCCAGCGGCGCCAACCCTCAATATTGGAATCGTGCAGGATCGGCATCTTGAGCAGCGATTGCGCGTCGCGGTCCTGCCCGAGCCGCTCCATCAAGGAAGGGGCCGCAATCGGAAACGATTTCTCGTGCCACAGGGCCATCGCGCGCACACCGGCCCACGGCCCCTTTCCGCAACGAATGGCAAGGTCCGTCCCTTCGCTAAAATCCGCCAGCCGATGCTCGAGCACAAGATCGAGGTGAATGTCGTCGCGTTCAAGCTTTGACAAACGCGAGAAGAGCCATAAGGAGGCGACGGAAGGCGTCAGCGAAAGACGAACCGTTGTCTTGTTTCGCCGGGGCACCCAACGCTCGTCGGTATCGCTAAGGAGAGCAAGCGCCTCTTGCGTCCGGGCAAAGAAGCGCATGCCCTCCGGAGTAAGGCTGACACCGCGAGCCTGTCGCTCGAAAAGCCGAACGCCCAACCAGCGCTCCAATCGTGATATTTGCCGGGAAACCGCGCCATGCGTGACGCCGCCCTGTTCAGCGGCCGCGGAGAATGAGCCAAGGCGTGCGGCTCGGGAAAAGGTTTCAAGCGTATCGAGCGGTGGAAGGGTTTGCGAGCTATGAACCATAGTCACATCAGATCATTGATTGCGGTGCTTTTCAAGCCGTGCTTCGAAAGCGTAATGCAGCGGGATTAACGGATGGAGGCGACGATGACTGTGATGACGGGCGAATCAGAAGCGAGGAACAGATTTGACTTGACGGCCATTCTGGCCATCGCCGTCACGATTGTCTTTTGGGCCTCTTCATTTGTCGTCATTCGCGTCTGTCTCGGTCCTCTGACGCCGGTCGAACTTGCCACCGCGCGCTACGTGTCGGCCGGCCTTATCGCTCTTGGCTATCTGGCGGTCCGGTGGACGGCACCGAGTAGGAGAGATCTTACGCGGATATCCATCGCCGCTGTGCTCTTCATTGCAGCTTATGCCGTTCTTCTCAATACCGGCGAGCAAACTGTGCCGGCGGGGCCGGCGAGTTTCATCATCAACACGATGCCGGTCTTTACCGCGTTGATCGCCACCTTTGCCCTGGGAGAGCGCTTCGGCTTTTGGGGATGGGTCGGCACGGCAGTTTCTTTTTGTGGCGTGGCACTGATTGCCGCCGGCGGTGAAGACGGGTTCAACCTAGATCTCAATGCCATGCTGATCCTCGGCGCTGCTGCCTGCTCGGCCGTCGCCAGCGTTCTGCAAAAGCCTGTTCTCGGCCGCTTGCCAGCATTAACAGTGACTATGTGGGTTCTGCTGATTGGTTCACTTCCTCTTCTTCCCGCAGTTCCTGCGACCCTCAAGGCCCTACTGGCTGCGCCGGCGATCGTGAATTGGAGTATCGCCTATCTGGTGATCTTCCCGACCGCAATCGGTTATGTGACCTGGGCCGTCGCCCTAAAGCGGCTTTCCGCTGCGCGCGCAACCAACTTCCTTTACGGCGTGCCGCCAACGGCGACGCTGATCGGCTTCATCTGGTTGGGAGAAACACCCTCAATAATCGGCGCGATCGGTGGCGTCGCCGCTATTTGCGGTGTTGTGATCGTCAATGCAATGCGGCGGAGTTGACGGCGCGGGTAGAGGTGAGACGAGGATCGAGCTATCTACGTCGACCGCTTCAACGTGTCGACGCTGGCCTTTTTCTTAACGACCTTATGAAGCTCTTCCCGGCTCAGAAGAACACCAGTCTCTCCCGGCTTCTTGTCCGGATGGCTGAATTTCATTCCCTGTTCTGCCGGCATGTCCAGCGCTTGGTTCGTATTCATCAGACCGACCGGCACACGTTTGCCGTCCACCTTCACCGTGGCTTCAACGATTTTCTTCTTTGTCTTTTTCATATTTCGCGCTCCGTCTCTACGGCAAACGCCGTCGAAGCGCGATCGTTCCTGAGAGCAAATCAATCGCGCCATTTGGCGTCCGCGTGGACGGACCTGCGGCAGCGCACTTCGATAGCGCCAACCATTATTTCGCGGGCTTTTCTTCCTCTGACACGCGGTCAGTCTTCTTGAGCAAAACAAGCTCATCAGATGTCGTCTGATTATCCGTCGTAACGCTCGCTGTGGTCATTTTTTCGTCGACGGCCGCATTGTTCTTGGCGTGATAGGCGCATTCGGCAAACGCCATTGGAGCGGATAGGCCAAGGGCCGCCGCCACTACTAGAAGCATCTTCATGGTCTTCTCCTTCTGGCTAACCACAGATAGTAACCTACCATCCCCTAAGCCAGAAATCACAATTCCGTACCGGGTGTCAGCAGTGATAGCCGCTCCCAATCCTGGAACGATGCGGGATTTATGCAGGCGCGAGAGGGGTTAGTGGGATGCAGTGGCTCGATGGCTTTAGCGATCTTGATCAAATGGCAAGACGTAGCCGCTCTGGTGCTTCCGCGGCTGCGTCAATGCTATCTAGCGGCCGTGCGTCATTCTGGCCCCTTCTACGGCCTCAAACCAGCTTGAAATAATTTTGGATTAAATGGGCCAATACAAACGTTTTAAGCGCTTGAAAGCTGACAAACTTGTCAAGGCGGCCTACCCGACAGGCGCACGGTAAAGCTAATCAGCTTAATCGGAACTTCCGGTAATCTCGTCGACCGCATCTATACGAAGTCAATCTCCACGTTTAAGCCAGTGCCGAACGCCTCGCGCACAGCCGAATTGAAGGCGCATGGCCTCGGTGACGTGTGGCCTGCTCTCGCTGTGGCGCGTCATGGATCCATCTGTGGTCGCTTTATTGGGAATATGCTTTAGCCGCCACTTCCCGGGCCGCCGTCGCCTTCGAGGAACTCCGGATATTGAATGACTTGACCCGCGTTCGTGTCGATCGTTGATCGGGAAGCCAGGCGTAGGCGCACGCCTGGTCCGCCAGGGGTGGTTGCGCCGTCGTCCAAGAAGATCACATCCTTCTCCAACACTGCCCGCAAGGCGTCGAGCGTCGACTGTTTGGCATCCGCGCCGTTCTCAATGCGAGTGACCGTGTTTGCGGTAACTCCGGCCTTTTCGGCTAGCTCCCTCACACCCAAACCGACCGCTGCTCGCGCCATTTTCAATTGAATTGGCTTCATTTGTGTACCCTTACAAACGCATGTTGACATTGAACCAGAAGCGGTCGAGTGATCGGTACAGTGTACAAACACACTGCGACAAAAGCAAATCGGCCATGCCAACCGTGCGGGAGGATATTCGTAAGGCGCGATATTGGACGCCTAAACGCCCAACTGTCGCCGTGGCGGCGATCTCTCATCCCCGCCAATTCCCGCGAAGAAAGAGCAGCGCCGGCTAGTCATGTGGACGCCGCACCGCTCCATGGCTATCCCCAGCCGAACACTGTCGGTGTTAGGACCACATAGCCGGCATTTTGCGCGCAGCGCAAGGAAAGGCCCTTTGATCGCATCGCCGGCAGGTGGTTAGCCAATTCTGTTTTTACTAATATTGAGGAAGGTTAGCCGCCTTCCGATCAATTATTTGCAGCGGCTGTAAGTCCTAATACTGCATCGCCTCTGCATGCGACAAGAACTATGCCGCCGACCTCTAGTCTCCATACCATTTTTCGGAAGCAGCACTAGTTAAATCGACACCTTAACGGAGGGGATTTCTGTGAGCAGACAGGGCAGTGACGTTCAGCGCAATGACGCGGATTCAGGCGAGCTCCAAAAATTGGGCATGACGGCAATGGTAAGCGATGACGCTCGGGTTTTGCTGGAAGTCCTCCTAGCCATGCGGCAGGGCGACTTTTCAGTTCGAATGCGATCAGATCTGACCGGGGTCACCGGAAAGATCGCCGATACCTTGAACGATATCATTGCCGCGAACGAGAAAATGGCCGCGCAGCTGGAAAATGTCGGTCAGGTTGTCGGGCGCGATGGGCGAACGAGCACACGTGTCCGCTTTGGTCTTGCGAACGGCGCATGGGCGGACATGGAAGGCTCGATCAACACGCTTATCGACGACCTGCTTTGGCCAACCACCGCTGTGACGCGCACCATTACAGCTGTCGCCAAGGGCGACCTCCTCCAGACCGTTCCCCTCGATGTTGACGGCAGACCGCTGAAGGGAGAATTCCTGCGCTCCGCCGACATCGTCAACACAATGATCAAGCAGCTCAGCGTTTTCACATCGGAGGTAACACGCGTCGCCCGTGAGGTTGGCACGGATGGCAAGTTGGGCGGCCAGGCGCAGGTCGCGGAGGTGACGGGCGTTTGGAAAGACCTGACGGAGAGTGTCAATTCAATGGCCTCGAACCTGACAGCGCAGGTTCGCAACATCGCGGAGGTGACAATCGCTGTAGCCAACGGCGACCTTTCCAAGAAGATCACCGTGGACGTTCGGGGCGAGATTCTGCAGCTGAAGGAAGCGATCAATACAATGGTCGATCAACTCCGCTCGTTCGCATCGGAAGTTACCCGCGTTGCGCGGGAAGTTGGTACGGAAGGCAAGCTAGGTGGCCAGGCGCTTGTGCCCGGTGTCGCCGGCACTTGGAAGGATCTGACGGACTCGGTCAATGCCATGTGCGGCAATCTGACGGCACAGGTCCGCAACATCGCACAGGTGACGACTGCCGTTGCCCGCGGCGATCTTTCCCGCAAGATTACCGTAGACGTGTCTGGCGAAATTCTGGAGCTGAAGGAAACGATCAATACCATGGTCGATCAGCTGAACGGTTTTGCAGGCGAGGTCACCCGCGTGGCACGCGAAGTCGGCACCGAGGGCCGCCTCGGCGGCCAGGCGCAGGTGCCCGGTGTCGCCGGCACCTGGAAAGACTTGACCGACAACGTCAACTCCATGGCGTCCAATTTGACGGCCCAGGTTCGAAACATTGCTGAAGTGTCGACGGCAATCGCCAACGGTGACCTATCGCGCAAGATCACCGTCGATGTGAAGGGGGAGATCCTGCAACTCAAGGAAACCCTCAATACGATGGTGGACCAGTTGAACCGGTTCGCCTCCGAAGTCACCCGTGTTGCCCGCGAAGTCGGCACGGAGGGCAAGCTCGGCGGTCAGGCCCAGGTCCCAGGAGTCGCCGGAACCTGGAAGGATCTGACGGAGAACGTCAACTCCATGGCCTCCAACCTCACGGGTCAGGTGCGAAACATTGCCGAGGTGACGACCGCCGTTGCGCGAGGCGACCTGTCGCGCAAGATCACCGTCGACGTGAAGGGCGAAATCCTTGAACTCAAGAACACCATCAACACGATGGTGGACCAGCTCAATGCCTTTGCCGGTGAAGTTACGCGCGTGGCGCGCGAGGTCGGCACGGAGGGAAAGCTCGGCGGACAGGCGCAGGTTTCCGGCGTGGCCGGCACTTGGAAGGACCTGACCGACAGTGTGAACTCTATGGCCGGCAATCTGACCGCTCAGGTCCGCAATATCGCCGAGGTCGCCACCGCAATCGCCAACGGCGATCTGTCGCGCAAGATTACCGTCGATGTGCGCGGCGAAATTCTGCTCCTGAAAGACACTCTCAATACCATGGTCGATCAGCTGCGCTCGTTTGCTGGTGAAGTCACCCGCGTCGCACGCGAGGTCGGCACCGACGGCCGTCTCGGCGGTCAGGCCGTTGTGCCAGGCGTCGCGGGAACCTGGAAGGATCTAACGGACAACGTCAATCTGCTTGCCGCCAATCTCACCACGCAGGTGCGCAACATTGCCGAAGTGACGACGGCAGTTGCACGAGGTGATCTGTCGCGCAAGATCACCGTCGACGTGAAGGGCGAAATTCTCGAACTCAAGAACACCATCAACACGATGGTGGACCAGCTCAATGCGTTTGCGGGTGAAGTCACGCGCGTGGCGCGCGAGGTTGGCACGGAGGGAAAGCTCGGCGGCCAAGCGCAAGTACCCGGTGTGGCGGGCACGTGGAAGGACCTGACCGATACGGTCAACGTCATGGCCGCCAACCTCACCGAGCAGGTACGCGGCATCGTCAAGGTCGTGACAGCCGTTGCGAACGGCGATCTCAAGCAGAACCTCACTGTGGCATCCAAGGGCGAGGTCGCCGCACTTGCGGAAACCATCAACAATATGACCAATACACTCGCAACTTTTGCTGACCAGGTCACGACGGTCGCCCGCGAAGTAGGCGTCGAGGGCCGCCTCGGCGGTCAGGCGAATGTGCCGGGCACGGCCGGCACTTGGAAAGACTTGACGGGAAACGTCAATCTACTCGCCGCAAACCTCACGACACAGGTCCGTGCAATTGCTGAAGTCGCAACAGCGGTGACCAAGGGCGACCTAACCCGCTCGATTCAAGTCGAGGCGCGGGGCGAAGTTGCCGAGCTCAAAGACAATATCAATACAATGATCGATAACCTGCGTTTGACGACCGAGCAAAATACCGAACAGGACTGGCTTAAAACCAACCTTGCCCGATTTACCAATATGCTGCAGGGTCAGCGTGACCTTACGCTTGTCGGAAGACTGCTCCTTTCCGAGCTGGCACCGCTGGTTGGGGCACATCAGGGCGTGATCTACCAGGTGGACGCAGAGGAGCACCATCCGAGGCTCTCGCTGCTGTCGACTTATGCCGACGGGATCGATGCCACACATCCGCCCTTGCTCCAGTTCGGCCAAGGGCTGATTGGCCAGTGCGCGAGCGATGCTCGCCGAATCCTTATCACCAATCTTCCTGACACGGTCGTACCCATCAGTTCCGGAATTTTTTCGACACTCCCAAAGAGCGCCATCGTCTTACCGGTTCATTTCGAGGGGCAAGTGAAGGCGGTAATTGAGCTTGCATCGGCAAGCGAGTTCACGGAATTGCAGCTTTCCTTTCTGGACCAACTCACAATGTCTATCGGCATCGTGCTCAACTCGATTGAAGCGACGATGCAGACGGAAGGGTTGCTCAAGCAGTCGCAACAGCTAGCAACCGAACTTCAAACACAGCAGAGGGAGTTGCAGCAGACCAACGAACAACTGGAACAGAAGGCCCAGCAGCTTGAGGAACGGAACGTCGAAGTCGAGGCAAAGAACCAGGAAATCGAGCAGGCGCGGCGAGCGCTGGAGGAAAAGGCCGCAGAGCTTGCGCTCACATCGAAATACAAATCGGAATTCCTCGCCAACATGTCCCACGAGTTGCGTACGCCCCTGAACTCCATCCTTATCCTCGGCCAGCAACTGAGCGAAAATCCCGACGGCAATCTTTCTGGCAGGCAAGTCGAATTCGCCAAAACCATCCATAGTGCCGGGACGGACCTGTTGAATCTCATCAGCGACATCCTGGACCTTTCGAAGATCGAGTCGGGAACGGTCTCCGTCGATGCCGAAGAGATCTTCATAAACAACCTGCTTGAAGTTATGGCCCGACCGTTCAGGCATGAGGCCGAAAACCGCAATCTTTCGTTCTCCGTCGATGTCGGAAAGGATGTCACGAGGAGTATCATCACCGACTCCAAGCGGCTCCAGCAAATCCTCAAGAATCTGCTGTCAAATGCCTTTAAATTCACGGCGGAGGGCGGTGTTACGCTTCGGGTCATGTCGGTGACCGATGGTTGGTCTTCGGATCACCCCTCTCTAAAGCATGTCCCCTCCGTCATTGCTTTTGAGGTCGCCGATACCGGCATCGGCATACCACCGGAGAAGCAGCGAATTATCTTCGAGGCATTCCAGCAGGCGGACGCCTCGACAAGCCGCCAATATGGCGGCACCGGGCTTGGGCTCGCCATCAGCCGCGAGCTCGCGAATCTTTTGGGGGGAGAGATCCAGCTCCGCAGCACCCCGGGCGTGGGCAGCACGTTTGTGCTCTATCTCCCCCTCACATATGTTGGCGCCGGCTCTGGCGCGCCAAAAGCTATTCCGGCGCAGACCAATGTGGTGCAATTGGCGGAGGCGGCCGCAGCTCGCCGCGCAGACAAACCTTTGGAGGTTGTCGAGGACGACCGCAGCGATATCAGACCGGGGGACGCGGTGCTGCTCGTCGTCGAGGACGATGCACACTATGCAAGGGTCCTCGTGGACCTGGCACATGACAACGGTCTCAAGGCGCTGGTCGCCATGCGCGGAAGCGACGCCCTGAACCTTGCGCAGGAATATCGGCCGACTGCAATCTCACTCGACATCTTCCTGCCGGACATGCTTGGCTGGACCGTCCTCAGCCAATTGAAGCAAAGTGCGGCAACGCGCCATATTCCCATTCAGATCATCAGTCTTGACGAGGACCGGCAGCATGGTTTGACGCGCGGAGCCTTCGCATTCATGAGCAAGCCGACAACGACGGACAGCCTCGCCCGGGCATTTTCCAGGCTTAAGGCCTACGCGGAACCCCGTCGTAAAACGCTCCTCCTTGTCGAAGACAACGAGGCGGAACGCCTAAGCATCGCCGCGCTTCTCGGCCATGATGATATCGACATCACCAGTGTCGGATCCGGCGCAGAGGCGCTGAGCGTGCTCAAGCAGGCTCCGGCCGACTGCGTCGTGCTCGACCTTTCCCTGCCGGACATGTCTGGTTTTGAAGTGCTCGAAAAGATTCGCGACGATGGAGAGATCGCAGAAGTTCCCGTCGTTGTCTTCACCGGCCGTGAACTTTCCCCGGAGGAAGATGCGCAGCTGCACACGATGGCCCGCAGTGTTGTGGTCAAGGGGGTGGAATCGCCGGAGCGATTGTTGGACGAGACGGCGTTGTTCCTCCACCGAGTTGTCGCCGACATGCCGCAAGCCAAGCAGGCAATGCTTGAGGTATTGCATAGATCCGATGAGGATCTCGTCGGAGAGACCGTGTTGCTTGTCGATGATGACGCACGTAATATTTTTGCGTTGAGCAGCGTGCTGGAGCGTCGAGGAATGAGGGTCCTTACTGCTACCACCGGCATCGAGGCGATCGAGGTGATCAATATGGATCCGGCGGTCGCCATCGTCCTGATGGACATCATGATGCCTGGAATGGACGGATATGAAACGATGCAGGTCATTCGCGCAGATCCAAAATTTCGGCGCCTTCCAATCGTGGCTCTGACCGCTAAGGCCATGAAAGGAGACCGCGAAAAGTGCCTTGAAGCCGGTGCCTCGGACTACCTGGCAAAGCCTGTCAATACGGAGCAATTGCTTTCAGCCCTGCGCATGTGGTTGCATCGTTGAGGACATGGCCATGACCCCCGCTGTCAACATTCTTCTCGTCGATGATCAACCGGCAAAATTGCTGAGTTATGAGGTGGTCCTCCAGGATCTTGGTGAAAACCTTATAAAGGCTCAATCTGCCAGAGAGGCACTGGAGCAGCTCCTGCGCAACGAAATCGCCGTCATTTTGGTTGACGTGTGCATGCCTGAGCAGGACGGCTTCGAACTCGTCAGCATGATCCGGGAGCATCCCCGTTATCAGAATACAGCCATTATTTTTGTATCTGCCGTAATGATGGCAGAGCCCGATCGTTTAAGGGGCTATGCGGCGGGCGCTGTCGACTACGTCGCCGTGCCGATCATTCCAGAAGTGCTGCGCGCGAAGGTGAGGGTATTTGCGGACCTCTTCAGGAAGACGAGGGAGCTCAAGCTTCTGAATGCAGATCTTGAGAATCGGGTACGCGAGCGTACTGCGGAACTCGAGGCTTCATCGCGACAGTTGCGCGAGCTGAATGGAGAACTCGAACAGAGGATCGATCAAAGGACGCGTGAGCGCGAAGAAGCGCTTGCGCAGCTATTCGAGGCGCAAAAGCTGGATGCGGTCGGAAAGCTGACAGGTGGCGTCGCACACGACTTCAATAACCTGCTGATGGCGGTGTTAGGCAGTCTCAATCTGCTCGAAAAGCGGCTTCCGAAGGACGAGAAAACCGCGCGGCTGCTTGCCAACGCGATACAGGCGGCCGAGCGTGGCGCCGCGTTGACGCAGCGGCTGCTGGCATTTTCGCGCCGCCAGGAACTAAAGCCCGAGGCGGTCGATTTCCTCAAGCTGTTCGACAATATTCAAGACCTTCTGAGTAGGGCACTCGGGCCAGGAATAGACGTCAAGAAACAGATCCCCTTACGCATTCCGCCGCTATTGGTCGATAGTAATCAGCTGGAACTTGCGTTGCTCAATCTTTTTGTAAATGCCCGTGACGCTATGCCGGATGGCGGCACGATTACCGTTTCTGCGCTGGAGAATGACGTTTCCCGCCCCACCAGTCTCATGGCGGGACGCTACGTGCGCATCTCAGTATCCGACAATGGGGAAGGGATGGATGAAGCGACCGCATCTCGCGCAACTGAGCCTTTTTTCACCACGAAAGGTCTTGGCAAAGGGACAGGCCTCGGCTTATCCATGGTCCACGGTCTCGCCGCGCAATCTGGTGGCGCCCTAGAACTAAGGAGCGTCAAGGGTGATGGGACGACGGCCTCTCTGTGGTTGCCAGTCGCCGAAAATGCAGCGCTTGCGGCGCCTTTACCCGAAACAGCACCGCAGGAGAGTGTCCCGGCGCACGCACATGCCCTAAAGGTTCTCGTCGTGGATGATGACGTCCTGGTCAGCATGGGGACGGCCGCGATGTTGGAAGATCTGGGCCATGTCGCCGTCGAGGCATCTTCCGCAACCCGAGCGGTCGAAATCCTGGCCTCTGAGCATGGTTTCGATCTTGTCGTAACCGATCACGCCATGCCGGGAATGACCGGGGCTGAATTGGCTCGGTTCATCTTTGCATCATTCCCCAGGCTGCCAGTGATTTTGGCTTCGGGTTATGCCGAGCTGCCAAACGATGATGCACTTTCGAGGTTGTTGCGGTTGACGAAGCCGTTTACGCAAGAGCAGCTTCGAACCGCGGTCGAACATGCAATCGCCAGACACGGGATCGGAGCTTGAGGGGTGATTGTCCGCTTGAAGAACACGAACTGTCCCCCGACAGTTGGCGCGGACATAAAGCGTCGGAACTCAAAAACTCAGGCGCGGGACGCCTGGTTTAGATGTCGTTTTCGATGCCCTGCGGGAATATCGCAAGGCAGGAGTACGCATCCAAACGACCAAAAGGATCTTCCTTGGCAGCCCGGCGCTCTTTGATGTGTCGGCCCCCGAAGCTCGAGCGGGAAACCTGCGGTGATCTGGTGGAATCCTCCCCTGCAGCCATCGCGCTCAAGGAAGCAACTCTACTGTATTCCGTCGTGTGAATGGGATAATACTATGACATCATCGTCTAAGTGGAATGGTCGTCCACTAACTGCGTTCACCCGGCCATACCGTCCGGGCATCCGGTTGGGAGGCGAAGCAGCAGTGCCGGGTAGCGGAGAACGCCATGAACCATCTGCCGATCAACGAGAACGACTTAGCCGACATGAACTTCGACGTGCCCGCCGGAACTGGATCGCAACCCCATCCTTTTCAGCATCCCCTGGCACTTCCGGACGTCCTGGAAGCCTTGCCGGAAGCCGTCTACACGACTGATGCCATCGGTCGGATTACGTTCTACAACAAAGCGGCCGCCGCAATGTGGGGCGTCAGTCCTGAGCTCGGAAAGAGTGAGTTTTGCGGCTCCTGGAAACTCTATTGGCCCGATGGGACGCCGCTTCCGCACGCCGAATGCCCCATGGCGACCGCATTGAAGGAGCAACGTCCAATCAGAGGGCGTGAGGCGATTGCCGAGCGGCCGGATGGCACGCGTATCCCGTTCCTCGCATTCCCAACGCCGATCTTTGACGCGGCCGGGAACCTTATCGGCGCCGTCAACATGCTTGTCGATCTGACGGAGCGCACAATTGCGGAGGAGGCCGCCCAACGGTTCGCGGCGATCGTTGAATCCTCCGACGATGCGATCCTCGCAAAAGACCTGAACGGCAAAATCATCACCTGGAACGGCGGCGCCGAGCGGCTGTTCGGCTACACGGCGGAGGAAGCAATCGGCCAGCCCATTATCATGCTCATTCCGCTGGACCGGCAGAGTGAGGAGCCGGATATTCTGGCTCGCGTGCGCCGTGGCGAACGCATTGATCACTATGAAACCATTCGGCGACGCAAGGACGGCAGCCTCGTCGAAATATCGCTATCGGTCTCGCCGATCAAAAATCGCGAAGGTCGTGTAATCGGCGCATCCAAGATCGCACGCGATATAACCGAGCGGCGGCGCGCTGAAGAGCAGCAACATCTTTTGATCAGGGAGATGGATCATCGCGTCAAAAATCTATTTGCCCTTGCAAGCAGTGTTGTGTCGTTGAGTGCCCGTACCGCGTCAACGCCTGGCGAACTTGCATCAGCCGTTTCCGCCCGTTTGAATGCATTGGCGCTGGCGCATGCCTTAACGGTTCCAAGGACGTCCGGCGCAACCAGCAGACATGAGCAGACGACCACGCTGCACGCGCTCATCCAAACGATCGTGGCACCCTATGATGTCGGCACCGGCAGCCGGCAATCCCGGGTCGCCGTTACCGGTGCCGATACTGCTATTTCTGGCGCAGCGGTTACGAGCTTCGCCTTGTTGATGCATGAATTCGCGACCAACGCCGCAAAATATGGGGCTCTCTCCACCCCTGACGGGCGCGTCGATATCGTATGTGTCGATGAGGGGGACCGCTTTGTCTTGACCTGGAGTGAAAGCGGCGGGCCGCCCGTCGATCGGCAAACCGACGGCGATGGCTTCGGAAGCGTCCTCGCCAAGGCGACGGTACGAAATCAGCTCGGCGGCGAGATTTCTCGGGAATGGAACCGCGACGGTCTGTCGATACGCCTTGTGGTCGCATCAGACCGTCTCTGCGCGTAGGCCGAGTTCGCTCTAAAGCGTGCTCGGCGTCTACTGATCTCGAGCGTCGGGATGCCGCTGAGTGCCATTCGGCAAACGATGCCGCCGCGTCGGCCTTATGTTCCTTCCGACTTCCTGGCGAGGAAAAAACGCTCCCGCTTAGCAATCAGGCAAGCTTGCAAACAAAAAGCCCCACTTCGGATGAGGCTAAGCACCGTGCGGAAGTGAGCTAGGTTAGATAACTCACCGGTAGGACGTCCCAAGAATTTCTTTATTCCATCTGCGATCGATGCATAAAAAGCCCCCGCCTACGCGGGCTTCGGCGGGGGGAGGAAATATCGCAGTAAACGAATTTAGAAGTGACGAATTCAAGATCAAAGTCAAAACCGCGAGCCAAGAGCCCTGTTCGACCAGTTTGGGTAACTTTTTATTTCCGCGTGGGCTCGTTGTCGTCTTCGTGCCTGGAGTCACGTTGGCCACTTCCGTAAGGCCTTTCCCGGTCACCTTTGAACAAAGCCGTACATATCTCTGCATAAGGGCGACCTGTGACAGCCTTCTCTGGCGTTTGCCAATGTCGGGTTTCCCAGACCTTTTTGACGGACCGACCCACTTTCGAGACTTCCACCATGGAAGTGCAAGTCCTTCTATTCCGATGCAGCAATCGTTTGCAGCGCCAACTTCGGGATCTCGCGATCGAGCAATTGCAGCGATCTTTGCCCGATGAGACGGGTGATCACGCGTCGCGTCGGGAGACTCGCGTGTGGTTTCCTCGTCAAAAGGCGTGTATTGTCGGCTAGCAGATCCCCCGCGATCACGCTGGCGCCAGATGAAGCTCTAGGGCTTGGCATGGCTGACGGGAAGAACCAGCTGAATTCGTTTTGCCCCAGCCGGAGACCCAGGCAATTCGCACGGACGCCTCGCCTAGATGTCTTTGAGCGCCCGGCGCAAGGAGCCAAAACGCAGACGATAGTGGGCCGGAGTCAGGCCCGTTTCGCGTCGAAAAAGGCGGCTGAAGAAGCTTGCATCCTCGTATCCCATTTCGTTAGCGATGGCTTCGATCGGCAGATCGGTTGTTTCCAGCACTTGTTTGGCTTCCTCGAGACGCAGCGCGTGCACGTAGCTTAGCGGCTTCATGCCTGCGGCTTTGGTGAAGCGGCGGATGAACGAGCGTTCCGGAAGGCCGGAAAGGGCAACCATCGTGGCGACCGGGCTCTGAACCTTGTAGTTCATCGCCAACCACTCCTGGCAATTGTTGATCACCGCATCCGTCGTCTGCCGGAGGCTCATGAGCGACGCGAAGGGCTGTTGTCCCATGTCATGCCATTGCAGCATATACACTTTGGCAACCTCCATTGCTTCCTCCAGGCCGACAAACCGCGCGATCAGATAGAGTGCGAGATCCTGCCAGCTCGATCCGCCGCCTGCCATCACAATGCGTTGCGCTTCGCCACTGAGCACAAGCGACCGATTCACACTCACCTTGACGCCTGGATAGTTGTTGGTGAGTGTAGCAACATAACCCCAATGGATCGTCGCCTCACAATTGACGAGTAGCCCGGCCTCGCCAAGCAAGACAGCACCGGAACAGGCGCTGGCCAGCATCGCGCCATCTTCGTGGGATTGCTTCAGCCAACTTGCTTCAGGTTCGTACATCCCCGCGACGCTTTTGCCCGGATTGACGAAGAAATCCGGGATGCACACGATATCGGGCGAAGGGCAGCCGCTGAAACCATAGTCCGGCTTCACCCAGATGCCATTCGCGGCCGCGAAGCCGTCGGTTGAACGCGCGACGACATAGGGACGCATGCGCTGTTCTCCCGCTTGGCCCGTTACGATGAACGACCAATCTCGCCCAGGTGAAGAGAACAGGTCGAACATGCCGAACAACGCGGAGGCCGTGACCTCCGGCACTGCGAGAATGGCGACATTGATACGATTGTCTTGGCCGCGCATGGCAGAAATGACCGCCTTTCAGCATTTTCGACTTTAGACCCAAACCTCCGGATGTACTAGGTTCCTGCGCACCAAGAGGAGATATCGACATGACCCATGAAGAACTCCGCAGCACATTACGCGGTGAACTGCTCGAACCTGGAAGCGCCGGTTACGATGCTGCGCGGATAGTATGGAATGGGATGATCGACAGACGGCCCGCTCTGATAGTCCGATGCCGCAATGCCGCCGACGTTGTGGCGTCGGTAAACCACGCTCGCACCCAGGGGCTTGCCATCGCCGTTCGCAGTGGCGGACACAATGTCGCCGGCTACGCCGTCTGCGATGGCGGGTTGATGATTGACATGTCGCAGATGAACGCCGTTCGCGTCGCCCCCGGACTCGATCGGGCAAACGTTGAAGGGGGAGCCACCTGGGGCGATGTCGATGCAGCAACCACGCCATTCGCACGCGCGACACCTGGCGGGCTGATTTCGATGACAGGCGTGGCCGGACTGACGCTATCCGGTGGCATCGGCTGGCTGCGGGGCACTCACGGTCTGAGTTGCGACAATCTGATATCCGCTGATTTGGTCACCGCCAGAGGTGACCTTATCCGCGCGAGCGACAGCGAAAACACAGATCTGCTTTGGGCGCTAAAGGGCGGCGGCGGAAATTTCGGTATCGTCGTGAACTTCGAATTTTGCCTCCATCCGATCGCGGACGAGATCATGTTCTGTGCCCCCGCCTATCCCGAGGAGCACGCCAGAGATATCCTCCCGCAATGGCGGGACTACATGGCCACGGCACCGGACGAAGTCAGCGGCCTTGCGGAATTCTCCACCATACCCAGTGATCCGGCCTATCCTGAGGAGACATGGGGCAGGCGTGTGCTCGCCCTTGCCACGGTCTACGACGGTCCGGCCGACGAGGGTGAGTGCGCGACCCGGCCGCTGCGCAGTCTCGGCGAGCCGTTATTGGATTTCAGCGGCCGCATGCGGTATTTTGCCCTCCAGAGCATCTACGATGGGCTGTTCCCCAAGGGCCGAGATCGCTGCTACTGGAAATCGACTTACCTTTCCGGCCTCGATGATGGTGTCATCGGGGCGATCATCAATCGGTTGGCAAAACGACCCTCCGAGATGACCTACGCTTCGATCTGGAAATTCGGCGGTGCGGTCCAGCGTGTCGCAGCCGAGGCCACCGCCTTTGGCGATCGCTCCATGCCGTTCATGCTCAGCCTCGATGCGATCTGGTCCGATCCCGCACACGACGGTGCCAACATCGGTTGGGTTCGCGATTCTTGGCGCGACATGCAACCCCATTCCACGGGGCGGCTCTATCTCAATTTTCCGGGCCTTGGAGAGGGCGACAGTCTGGTTCGAGATGCTTTCGGTGCTGAAACCTATGCACGGCTTCAGCAGGTCAAACGAGTCTACGACCCGGATAACATCTTCCAAATGAACCAGAATGTTCTGCCGCATTGAGGTTCATCCGGTCACAGACTTTGAAGCTTTGCCCATGTACGTCGCGAGATCATGTTGCTGGAAGGATTGCAGCCGGACGATTTCCTCGAGAGGCGGTCATTGAGTGAGATTGCCGGATAAGCTCGCCGAGGGGCTACCTGTCGAGCGCGGGAAAGCCCTACACTCGAATGGCCATCTCTCGTATGCTCGAACGACAGTCGGAAGCCAAAGGACGTCTTAGTGGTTGGCGTGCAGGGTGGAGCCCAGCCATTCCGGTCAATGGCCCCGCGCGGGGGTGGGGTGGAAAGGGCCTACTTCTCTCACAGAAATCGTGGAACAAAGCCCATCCGCAGCGATTTAAACCCGCCAGGGTATGGGTTTGATTACCCACCCCGACAAATCCCGCCCTTGAGGCGCCTCATGGTAGGATGACGATTTTGAAGCAGTATATCGTCTACACCTGGGTCTCGGCGCGGGAGCAGCAGAAATCCGGTCTGGTGGCCCAGTTGGCGGGACCGATGCCGAACAGGGTCTCTCCCTGCAGGCGATATCCGATCGGCTGAACGACATGAATGTGCCGACTAGCCGAAATGGAAAATGGGATGCCAAGGCGGTCAGCCGGATGCTGGAACGGTTGGAGGAGAAGGCATGAGAGGAAGATTGTCGGAGGAAGTCCGGGCTAAGATGAGTGCTAACCACAAGGCTCGCTGGACCCCCGAAAAGCGCAAGGAGGCCAGCGTCAAGGCCAAGGTGCGGGCCCAGGCGCGGACCCAGGCGCGAATTGCCAGCGAAAAGGAGTTCCGTCGGCTGAAGGCTATTTTGCCGCCGCTCCGGCAGAAGGCCTACAACGAATGCTTCGCCAACAAATGGCCCTACGTCAACCTGGATGAACGCCGGTTCGGCTGGGATGGCGAGTTCTACTGGGGGCGCTGGTGCGGCAGTTTTGGGCCACCTCGCGAGGAGCCGCTCAGCGACGTGGTCCGAGACAGAACGCGAATTATGTCAAGCTGCAGCGCTGGCGGCGGATAAAGGGATCAACTGCGAAGGTAGAGGGAACGATGCAATGAACAACGAAACACAGACGAAAATCACCGAGTACGAGCGCGCCTACCTCGTTTTGTTGGCATTGCAGGCAGGCCCCAAGTGGTCGAACTCGTCGACCTGCTGATACTGGCGGCCGAGGAGGCCGGCAAGAAGACCGAGGCGCGGCGGCTTCAGTGTTGCGAAAGGCGGTGCGGACGGTCGATGATTCGATCGCGCTGGTTTATGGCGAAGTGCCGCAATGACGGATGGCCCCGCCCTGCTGTACATGGCGGGTATACTGGAGAACGCCTTCAAAAAGCTCTCTGAATTGTATCCATTGGATTGGCCTTTGTGAACGTACATACTAGTCAAGGGACGAGATTCCGGGGGATCGACCGAACGACCCTGGGGCAACGTAGTTGGCGGCACGCGGGCGTGGAAGTACGAGCACGCTGATCAAGTCCTGGCGATGCGCGCTGCGTGCTACCGAGCGAGCCTTAGCGGATCTCAAATCCTAGTGATCAGGGAGACTGGTTTACTTCCCCATTGGTTGACACTTGACGAACAGAAGAGAAATTTGCCTCCGCAATTAGCTGTCGTCGATACCGTGGCTCAGCCGCTAGCGGGGCATTAGAGAAATTTAGATAGACGGTGGCGGAAATTCGCCTTCCAAATCCAATCGCTAGGGCCTTTCGCGTTCATAGAAGCTACCTGGCCGGACAAACATGTTCAGACGCATCCTCACCGAGACGACAGCTCCGGTAATAAGGCGTCTTCGCACTGGTTGATCGCCAAGCGGCATGATCTTCTCGGAAATAATGCTGGAATACTCTTGAGTCGCTTGGTTGCCTCCGACCACAACAATGCGCTCCTCATCCACGAAGCGCCTGAAAAAGGCGACGTGGCCTAGTCCGATATTCTGGCCCTTAGGTTCGCTGAAGCAGGTGAAGATCGCCACGTCGCCTTCTTGGGGACGATCGACAGCGGCAAATGCCGGTGGCAGAAATGATTGAGAGGATGCGCTCAAACTGCCCGCTCCGCCGTTGCGGCAAATGCAAAAATTGATGAATGCGGCACACCATGGAATCGGATCATTATTGGAGTAAGGCGATGTAGGCTTGAGAAACTCGGCGATCAAAGGATTTAAGGACGCAGGCGGCGGACGCTGGGAAATGACGGTCGGCTTTGTGTCGAAGTAGCGATCGATAAAACTCTGCGCTATGTCGATCGGGCGCGGCCCACTCGGCGTCAAATCGATGATGTCGCGAGCTTGTTTGATCTCGACCATGGTCGGCTTCGAGCGCTTTACGGAAGGCTTTGCTGACGCCGTAGGCGCCGGATACTGAAGCTGTAAAATAGGTTCCCGGCCGACTTTCCGTGCGAAAATGGAGTCCGGCCGGAGCGTCGGAAAAGCTGCCATCAAAGCTACGAGCGTCCGTCGCGTGATCATCGCTCTTTCTCATGAACGGCCCGGCGTTCAGTCTTAAAGCCAGCCTAAAATAACGTGCAATGAAGGGCCCTGTTCCACAGTGCAAATAGCTGATCCTTCTTTGCTGCAGCGTTGAAAACTCCCCGGGGAGGATACGGCAGACCACGATGGGAGGGTGGGTATCCGCTTCGACACGCGCTCGATCGCGGCGATTGCTCCGCCGCCATTGTTCTCCCTGACGCCAATGCTTCCGCGGCAGGTGCGGCCGTCGGCGAAATGAGGCTAGTTGGCAGCTTTGTTGCCGCTGGCACCAGCTTTGAGGACTGCGTGGCCACTTGAATCCATGGCTTGCCCCGTCTCTTTCGCGTCCCTCGCCATGCCGCGCATCGTGTTGGCGCATGCCGAGAGCGCGAGCAGCGCTACCAGGACTGTAGCGATCGACGGCCGAAACATCTGAAAATCCTCCGAGAAGGCAGCATGCTTTTCAAAGGTAAACTGCTGCGGTCAAAGTCGAGAAATGTCGCGAGGGCTGCGCGCGGCAGGCCGCCGTGAGCCAGCGGCATGCATAAAAACGAGATTGGCGAACTCTTGTTCCAGAGCACTGTTTCGTTGGGCGGGCAAATCCTCTGAGGGTTATGGGTCCAGAGCAGGCGGCAGTGTCGATCCCACGCTGCTAGATCCGAAGGCCGGCCAGCCAAGCCAAACCATGAGATGCCGATCGACGGGCGACTGTATTGTCCGAATATGCTGATGCGGAACGTCAAGGAAATCAAAAGCCCGCCGCGACCGAAGGGTAGTGGTTGCGGCGGGCTCGCGCTTCGGTGTGACCGGCCCCTCACACTTGAGCTACGGGAATGGCGTCCCGCATGAAAAAAAACGACGTTTGGACGACTGTTGTTCCAGATCGTCATTTCGTTGATCAGGCACCCGTCTTCCGCTCAGACTTGTTCAGAAAACGAGCATCGCAATGGCAGCGATCGCCATGGCCACCGTTGCGCTCCACCCGAGGACTAAGCACCGGCATAGGTGCGATTAGGCGGCCCATTTAATCGCGACGCCCAGCCACCCACATCATTGCTGCCATGATCGGAACACTCGGGCGCCGATCTCCTCAAACGTCGGGCCGATTCGCTGCTCAAACGATGAAGGCGATGCGGCGCAATACGGACCGGGATAGCGCCTATCCACGACCCGGTGCGCTCGGATACGCTGAGCCCGCGCGCCTCATAGAAGCGGTGGGTGACGCCGACTGTGTTCACCGCCAAAATCGCTTCGCGTCTAGAACGTTGTCAAGAGAAGCCTGTGCGTGGTCTATCAGAGCACCCTTGTCCGCATGGGAGGCGACACTGTCACAAGCTGGGTGGTTAGTCAGGCCATGCTTTCGTAAAACATTAGGACCGGTCGCAAGGTCGTTCAGCAATCCAAGATAGTCCTGAAGCTTCGCCATTGCGCCGATGAGACATCGGTGGCGACGGATGCCACGCTTGTCGTCAAAAAGGGGTTCGAAGAACTCGGCCACGTATCGCAGCTTCTTCGCATCCTTGCGAGCCCCGTGGCGTTGCTGGTCGTCGACCTCCGCGAGCGCTTGCCCGTGCTTCTTCAGCTTCTTGGGCGTCCGGTTGAGTGTCATTGCGGCAAATTCCGCCGTGCTTTCAGGGCAATATTGTGGGTAGCCAATGAACTTTCATCGCTGTTGAGTGTTTCGATGTATCAGCGAGGATGACGATGACGACGTTTTTCTTCACAACGACTGATAAGGATGGGGTCATCGTTGGCGATATCGGCTATGACTATCCGGATCTGATCGCCGCCATCGCGCAGGCGAAGGCGACGTTGGCCGAGATGGCGTCAGACAACATACCGTTGCAAGCTAGTGATGTCTTGTCGGTCTCGATCGAAAACGTGCGGCGAGACACAGTCGCCACAATGCGCCTCGTGTTTCAGATTGAATTCCCAACCAGCGCTGTCTAGCCCCGACCCATCACCGAGATGCCATACAGCTCCAGGTCGCGGATATCCCTTGGACTGACACAACTTCCTTCGCTGAGGATCTTAACTTCAGCGTGTTACTTCGCGGGTGGCCGAGGTATCCGTAAGGTGCAATGGTGTGCTGCTTCTGCTGCCGACATGACCCGGCTGACGGCTTGCCGTTCTTCGGCGACTGATGATCCACTATCGGCCGCGTTGGATCCACCGGCTGAGTTGCGAGCTATAATTCCAACAGCCTTCCTTACTTTACGAACGCTATTGCGCTCCTCAGCGGATTCTTCTGATGCGCGCGGAACATAAGCGCCCTCACTTGATTAGGTTTGCAGACTTCAATTCAGAAGACGACAGCGAGGAACTCCAATGAGGAAAATTTTGCTGATTTCGACCGCTCTTCTTATGGTCGCTTCGGCTGGCTTTGCACAAACCCAGCAGCCGACGGCCACCCAGGAGACGCCTGCGGTCGCAACGCCCGATACAAAAAACCCCGCGGCGCCGGTGGAGGGCAAGAACAGCTTTACCGAAAGCCAAGCGAGGTCGCGACTGGAGAAGGCGGGTTATTCCAACGTCACCAATCTGCAACTCGACGACCAAGGCGTGTGGAGAGCATCCGCAATGAAGGATTCGAAGCCAGTCCAAGTTGCGCTCGATTACCAAGGCAATATCGTCACGAAGTGAATGCCGGTCGCAATCAGAACACAGAGGAAGGAATATCCCATGGCAATCGTAACTGGACTTTTCGATAACCATGACGATGCCAAGCTTGCCGTTGAGCAGCTGGAAGACGCTGGTATTGCGTCGGGTAACATCAGCATCGTCACCAGGACCAGCGAGGGTAGCAAGGTCGAAGAACAAGGCAATAAAGCCTCTGAGGGCGCCAGTGCGGGAGCAGGTGTCGGCGCGGTGGCCGGTGGAGCGGGCGGCCTACTTGCCGGGCTTGGAATGCTTGCTATCCCCGGTGTCGGTCCTGTGGTGGCCGCAGGTTGGCTTGTCGCAGCCTTAGCGGGCGCAGCTGGAGGTGCTGTCGTGGGCGGCGCGGCCGGCGGGATGGTCGGTGCTCTGGTAAAGTCGGGAGTGCCGGAAGAGGATGCAAATGTCTATGCTGAAAGCATTCGACGCGGCGCTTCGCTGGTCGTAGCGCGTGTTGAAGGCGACGAAATCGTCGCCGCGAACCAAATCCTTGAAAGTCTGCCACGGGTTAACCTCGGCGAGCGGCGGGCACTTTATAACGAGCAGGGATGGGAGCGCTTTGACGAAACGCTGGATCCTTACGCTCAATTGGGCCGTGATCCCGACGATTACTCGACTCCGCCACGCGTATAACGGTGTCTATATCGCTGAGCCGGTTTTCGCGCCGGCTCAGCGCGCCAACACAATACTCATTGATGGATCGTCTCGTGTGTCCGTCACTTTCCGGTTGCCGAGGAGCGAGCTTCACGGGAAAGCTGGCTGCAGTCTGAACCTCCCTACCCGTAGCCTCCGCAATCTTTTTCCGACCGATTGATAGTCATTGTGCGAAACGCGCCTCCTGCGACTGGCAAATCCATTCGCAGGGACGTTAAGAAGGGTGGCGCACTTGCCGTTTTGGGCGATCGGCGATCATGGCCGCTATGTCAAAGTTAATTGGCGAAGTAGAAACTTTGAGTACCCTCCAATGAACGCAGTTCGATGCTTCGGAGGATGGGAATGTTTCAGGCATTTTATGGCGGCGGGCAACCGCTTTATCCAGAAGACGTGACGATGTTGCAAACGCTCTTGAAAGAACATTGCGAGGAGCGAGGTTACGAGGAGGCAGGCGCTGAAGCACAAGAGGCGGCTAGAGAACTTGTCCATTGGTTTCAGAACGGCGTGACGGAGCAAAGTCAGCTGCGAGTGTTATTACAGTCGCGGACTTGAAGGTAGCTGGGAGCGACGAACGACGGAAACTTGGCGGAAAAGCAGGATGTGATCCTTTGCGGATTTTTCGGCGTTCGGCCGCGATGGCGGGTAGCCGCATGCAAAATGATGTCGACCAGGCGTGCAATCGCCCTCGACTCCAATACCGTCGGCCTCACTGGTCGGTTCAATATCAGCGGGTCGCAGGCCAGCGTCCAGACAGGCAGCGCGGCACAGAGCCTTGGTACCCAATGTGATTTGGTAGTCAGTTTCGAAAGCGAAGTCATTGCGGATATGACTTTGTCCAGTCCACAGCAGCCGACCAATTCTCGCCCTTGCTTAGAGATCCGCCAGGGATCGGATCGCCGACGATGACAGTTATATAAAGCCGGTCCACATGAACCTGTGTCCCGACCTGGTAGATCTGCAGCCAGTCATCGGATGGTTCGATTTTTACGAATTGTCCGACGCTGAACTGAAGTGTTTGATCCTCGACGATGTGGAACGGCTGTTCTGTTATCTTTTTTTTAAAGCCAACAACGTGACGCATGAGACTACTCCTGAGCGTATGGCAATAGCCAAACGTGATCTTATCCCGGTTGTTCCAGGTTTGGATGTCGACCACCATGAGATCCCGCCTTACTGCGGATGCCCGGCCGAGTTGGTTTTTCCTCAATTCGTAATTTATCTGGAAAGCCGGATTTGGAACCATGGGTGCGCTTCTGTGTTAGCTCCTCAGCGAAGGAGACTTGTCATGGGAATGAACTCACCAAAGAACGGCGCTCCAGGTACCACCGAACAATCCCCACGTTGGGAAGGACCGCAAGAAAACATACCTCGCGGCTACATGCCGGCGAAGGACAATCCCGATAAGGCTCGCGATGCGGTCGGCGAGAGCAATAGCGATCCCCAGAAAAAGAAAGTCTCGGACGCACTGAAACAAAAAGGGGACTAAAGTGCGCGGGGATTTGGGCATGACAGGAACTGGAGAAGGTTATGGCCAAAGACAAGCACGAGGAAATCCGCCGCCGCGCATATGAGCTCTGGGAAGACGAGGGCCGCCCGGAGGGAGCGCATCTGCGCCATTGGCTACAAGCCGCAGATGAGCTGGATGGCGAGGACGAGCATGAGACGCTACAAGATCTGTTGGACGAAGACGACCGGGATGATGCCGCTCTACTCCAAGGCGCCGGTGAGAGCGGCGATCTTGATCCGTCTCGAATGAGACGTCTCCGGAGTGCCGCTGTGCCTGCGCCGGAAATCGAGATTACGACAGGCGAAAAGCCTGCACGACAGAAGATCAAGAAAACCGAAGGACCTTGATCTTTATGCAGCACCTTGATCATGCCATCCAGATTGCCATCGAGGCCCATGAAAGGCAGACAGATAAGATCGGCCGACCGTTTTTCGAGCATTGTCAGCGTGTTGCGCTTCTCGTTTCCGGTGATGAGGCACGAACGGTGGCTTACCTTCATGACGTCGTCGAGAAGGGGCGGGGATGGACGCTCGATCGGCTGAAGGAAGAAGGTTTTGCGCCAGGTATTATCGCGGCCGTCGATGCGCTGACACGACGGCCGGAGGAGGCGGAGGATCGGTTTGTAAGACGGGCGGCATCAAACCCGCTTGCTTTGCCTGTCAAACAAGCTGACCTCGAGGATAACCTCTGGCAGGCGGAACAAGCCGGCACGAATGCGGAAAAATACCGGCGCGGCTTGGCTGTCCTTGGCGACATCAAAACCGGAAAATGAGAGGTGCCCCCGCGGATCGGCGCCTGCTGGCGTTTTTCCAGTGTGTTTGAGTGCTGCTGGCGGCGACTACCGATAGGCGGGAGCACCTCCAACAAACCAGCGTGCATCCTTAAGCCGATCGCAGCGTTATTCGATAGAACAACCGGGATAACGACGTTGCAAAACAAAACGTACCGCAGACCGAGGCTATCCACTGTAAGATTGGTGATCGCCACCGGCGCCGTTGTCTGGGCGCTCATTCAGACCGTTGCCAAGGTCAATCACTCGCGCCTGACGCCGTCCACCCCCGACGACCACCGCGGTCGCCTTGCCGAGGTGCCAGAAGCCATTCCCGTCAAAGGGCTTCGCGACGTCGTGTGGCGTGTTTTCCACGAGGTTTTCGACGACAGAGTGACGCTCATTGCTGCGGGCGTGACATTCTACCTTCTGCTCGCACTGTTTCCCGCCTTGGCTGCGCTTGTGTCGCTCTATGGCCTGGTCGCTGACCCTTCCACCATTGCCGATCACCTGCGAGAACTCGCGGGGGTCCTGCCTCCCGGTGCCTTCGATATCTTCGCCGAGCAGATAGGGGCACTGCTCGAACGGCGCGACAGCACACTCGGTATTACCTTCCTCGCCGGGCTCGGGATCGCTCTATGGAGCACGCACAGTGGAACGCTCGCGATCTTCGACGCCATGAATGTGGCATACGGAGAGAAGGAGAAGCGTGGTCTCGTGCGGCTAAATCTGGTGGGCTTGTGTTTCACTTTCTGTGCGATCGGCGCAGCCGTCGCCATCGTCAGCCTTGTGGCGGTGATGCCCATCATTCTTTCTTATCTATGGCTTGATCAATGGACCGAGCAACTGGCCCTGCTGCTTAGGTGGCCGCTGCTTTTGACGGTGGTCGTCGTTGCCGCCACCTGTGTCTATCGCTTCGGACCCAGTCGGGAGCCTGCCAAGCTCAGGTGGATGACATGGGGAGCGGTTCTTACCGCTGTGGCATGGTTCGCCATGTCGCTCGGCTTTTCCTTCTATCTCGATAACTTCGCCAACTATAACGCCACCTACGGGACGCTCGGCGCTCTGATGGGCTTTCTTATCTGGACGTGGTTGTCCATCGCCATTCTGATCGTCGGCGGCGAGCTGAATGCCGAACTGGAACACCAGACCGCAGTGGATACGACGACGGGCGCGCCATTGCCGATGGGGGCTCGCGGCGCATACGTTGCCGACACTTTGGGAGCGACCGTCGAGTCCGAGCGCTCTTGATTGCGACGGGTCACACAAGGTCGGCAATTGATCGCCAACAGGCCGATCCCGATCCACGACGCTGCCAAGCACCGTACGCTAGGCCGATTGCCAAACGCACAAGTATCGACGAAACAGACGAGCCATTTGTGGGATCGCCTTTGCAGTCCAAATTGTCCACACGGCACAAGCGTCGCGGCAATCATTGTCGAGAAACCGGCGGCCACCAGTCGTTAGGCCGGCCCGCGACCCTCGGACAATCAAACATCGTAAGTGCGGAGTAAGGAATTCGGGGCCCCTTCCATCACCTTGGGGAGCCATGCCCGTTGGTCGTCAGCGAACGGCCCAACTTCGACCGCGTCAATCGAGACGATTGTTAGTGGCCCCGACCACAATTCCGATGCGAAAACATGAACATTAGATGAACGAAACCACTGCTGAAACGTTAGGTTCTCAGGAGAGATGCCCATGTTTGATACAATCGTTTCGGTCGATAAGAAAGCAAATACAAAGCTTTCCACAACAGCCCAAACTATCGGCTGCGCCATTGCCTACGCGGTCGGCATGGAGGACGCTCATATCCATGTGTTTGAAGAGGGTGGCATATTCATTCTTGAGGGCTACGCGCCCAGTATCGACGCGATCGAGAGGGCAAGCCAGATTGCCATGGCGATCGTCGGACCCAAGGTGTGCAATCGAATCCATCCTGTGGACTTAATACACATTGTGCGGCGCTGAGGATACATATCTACCGGTCGTCACCGGTTCCGCGAGATTTCGCCCGAAGGGATTGATGGCGACGAGAATGGCCATCACGATCGCAAGCACGGCAATCTGAGCAAGTTTTGACCGCAAGAACATGGTGGCACCGTGAGAAACATCGCCAAGATCTATGGTGCGCACACGCAACGATTGGCGATTGCCGCTGCTCGCTCGACCGCGTAGGTATCACGCATTGCGTTCATTTCGACTAGAATGGCATCAAACGCCCGCTGACAAATGTCCAGATCCTTCGAGGCCAGAAATAAATCGTGCGTGATAGAAACGCTGTGGATCATCGACCGACTCCATTGATTGGAGACGCCACAACCGGCAAACGATGCATCCTGCTCCCAAATTAATTCCCTGACAATACAGTGCTGACCGCTTCATAAATCGGCCGAGGCCATAGATTCATCCTCACCCTTAAACGGGTATTCGGTGGTCCATTCGGTACCTAGCGGCTCGGAGCAGTTGTCCCAGCCGCCGAATTCGTCCATGACCTGCCATCGGCCTAACTTGCCGCGCTTGGCCTGCCGACTATTCGGCTTATATGGAAGAAAGCGGTACGGTTGAACTATGCGCCTGTAGATCACCGTTCCATCTTTCGGCATTTCGTCAGTTCGCCAGTCAACCATGCTCCCCTCCGGTTCTATTCCCCGCTGTCTTTGAGCTGCGGGTAATTATGCCACCGATGCTCATAGCAATACCAGCGGGGGTTTCGCCTCGGCAGACATCGTCGCCGTAACCGCCCCACTTGCTGCAGCCCGGCTCCTCGCACCAGTGTTCGAAATGCACTGGCGCAGCCGGTCGCTCGTCGATGCCGACGTCATCGCTCATGTCAGTTCACGCTCGGCCGCTCTAGCGAGTCTAAAACCGGCTGGATGCTGCGTTGAAATGTCTCAAAGTACTCGAGCGCGTCGCGCGCGTTGCGTACCGAACGCGTTCTCAACTCTACTCCCGGCTACCGCCAGATCCCGGCCGACGTTTTCTATGACTTCGGCGACGAAGTGGCGGGGGGTCCTGATAAAGGAGCCCCACCCGAAGCAGGAGTTGGGCAGAAAACAGTTCATTGACGTGTGCTTTCGCGTCGATTTCGCGCACCAAATCAGACAGATCATCAAGTTGTTTAGCCATTGCTCCTGCTCCTCTCTGGCTCTTGCGAGAGGAGCAATAGCAGCTCGTCATCCGGCAAGGGACGTTGAAGCCGCTTGGCTTCCTCCGATGAGGCAATCTTCCGTTCGCTTCAACGGCCAGTTTTTGAACGAATGCTTCGAAGTCATTCATTGCAAGAGGCAATGGGGGATAGTCGCAATTTTGTTGTTCGGCAGATCCCGACTCGAAAGTTCGGGCAGAAAAAGCGGTCACAGCTCCACCAAAAGGATGAGCCGGCTCCATACTATGTCCTAAAGATGCAATTGCCATTTGCTCGGTTGGGCGTCAGACCATGGCGGCGGAAAGCGAAGATCGCGTGGGATAGCCTTCTGCCGTGATCGGAGGTGATGAATGCGCCAAATGTCGTTGGTTAAGTTCATCTCTATGACTGCGTGTATCGCCTGGGTTGCCAACGCTCAACCCATTGCCCTACCTGCCCACTGTTGGTGCAGGGAAAGAGCCCGCTAAACTTCGCAGGGCCGATGCCCATCGAGCGGTTCGAACCTACCGGGGACACCCGAGGTTGCCGTTGCCGCCACCGGAGCGGATTGTTTCTTGTGGTCGACATCCTTGCCGGCGATGGCCGCGGCACCGATTCTTTCATCTCCTTGCGCGCCTTGCCACGCGCGGCGCGATTGGCGATCTGCTCAGGGCGAGAATGATAATTGCCGTATTCTTTTCGGCAATTGCGTGCCGTTGTACTGATCCATCTGGGGGACAATCAGATGCGATACTATACACTAGTCACCTGAATCTAAAGTTCGCGGCATAATGTTCGCTCTGCCTTTTGGCAGAAGCGTTTGACGGATGAGAGGATTTCGTCGGCGGACTTGGTCCATCGGTAAGGTTTGGGATTGTCGTTATGCC